>OGCI01000252.1_pt1 | contig 69301 bp, 70 predicted proteins | sample 1570021 | NCBI WGS metagenome assembly OGCI01 (sample SAMN06264664, study PRJEB24512) | hot springs metagenome | isolation source: Hot spring water | place: South Africa: Tshipise | collected 2015-06-21
GATGCGCTCATGGGTTCAGTTTAGCCCCTGCTGGGTCAGTCAACCGTTGTAAAGGTGCCATTACCCCGGCGGGTTTCCTTTGCGAAGGGTATGATTCTGCCGTATGCGTGCGCTTTTGTCGGTATCGAACAAGGCAGGTCTGGTGGAGTTTGCGCGGGGGCTGGTGGAGCTGGGCTTTGAGCTGGTTTCCACGGGCGGAACCCACAAGGCCCTACAGGCGGCGGGGCTGGACGTGACGTATGTCTCCGAGGTGACAGGCTTTCCCGAGATTCTGGATGGGCGGGTCAAGACCCTGCACCCCCGCATTCATGCTGGGCTGCTGGCAACCAGGCGTCCCGAGCACGAGGCCGAGTTACAGGCCCAGGACATCCGCCGGATTGACCTGCTGTGTGTCAACCTGTATCCGTTCCGGGAGACCCTGGCTCGAGGGGCTTCTTTTGAGGAGTGCCTCGAGAACATCGACATCGGGGGGCCGGCCATGCTACGGGCCGCGGCCAAGAACCACCAGGCGGTGTTGCCGGTGTGTGACCCGGCCGACTACCCCGAGGTGCTGCAGGCCTTGCGCACCGGCGTCAGCAGTGAGTTTCGCCGCAGGCTGGCGTATAAAGCCTTTGCTCATACCGCTGCCTACGACGCGGCCATCGCCGAGTTCTTGGCTTACGAGAAGTTTCCCCAGACCCAGCTTCTGAGCCTCGAGCGCCTGCCGGTGGAGCTGCGCTATGGGGAGAACCCCCACCAGGAAGCGGCCTTGTATGCCCTCGAGGGCCAGCGGGGCCCGGTGCTCCACGCCCGGGTGCTGGCCGGCAAGCCCATGGGCTTCAACAACTATGCCGACGCCGATGCGGCCTGGGCCCTGGTGAGCGAGTTCGAGCTGCCGGCCTGTGTGGCCGTCAAACACGCCAACCCCTGTGGGGTGGCCCTGGCCGACGATCCCAAAACCGCCTGGGAGCGTGCCCGTGATGCCGATACCCTCTCGGTGTTTGGGGGGGTGGTGGCCTTCAACCGCCCGGTGGATCTCGAGACCGCCATGGCCACCCGTGGAACCTTCCTCGAGGTGCTGATTGCCCCCGAGGTAAGCCCGGAGGCCCTGGAGTGGTTCCGCAGCAAAAAGCCCGACCTGCGGGTGCTGGTCGCGGCCTCACAAGACGCCGACCAAAGGGAAGTCCGCCCGCTGGTGGGGGGTTTCCTGGTGCAGGATCGGGACAAGCGGCGCTGGGAGGAGCTCAGCCTGCACTATGTGACCGAGCGCATCCCCACGGCCCAGGAACTCTTAGATCTCAAGTTCGCCTGGTATGTGGGCAAGCACACCCGCTCCAACAATGTGGTGCTGGCCAAGGATGGGGTCACGGTGGGGCTGGGTACGGGGGCGGTGAGCCGTATCTGGGCCGCCGAGCGTGCCATCCAGAACGCAGGTGAGCGGGCCCGGGGGGCGGTGCTGGCCTCCGAGGCCTTCTTCCCCTTCGACGATGTGGTGCGGGCTGCTGCTGCCGCCGGGGTTACCGCCATCGTGCAGCCGGGGGGTGCTAAGCGCGATGAAGAGGTGATCGCCGCCTGCAATGAGCTGGGCGTCGCCATGATTTTTACCGGCTCGCGCCACTTTAAGCATTAGCCCGCCGAGGTTTTTTGCGCAATCATACCGTTTCCGCTTGAATCCTTCACTATAGGACGCAGTCAGAGGTGAAGGATTCAAGCCGACCGAAGGGAGTAGAAAAGCATTTCGGTAGTATCGTTTAGGCTTGTCAAAGTGAACGATACTACCGAAATGCGTATCAAGCCCTCATCAGGCCGCCCAGTGTTCAAAGGGTGGGTTGAGCAGCGGGTTGTAGGCGGCTGCGGAAGACCAGCCCTACCCCCAGCAGCACCAGGGCGCCGCCAACCCAGGTCCAGATGCCCAGGGGCTCCCGCAGGAAAAGCCAGCCCAAAAGCAGGGCGATCACGGGGTTCACATAGGCGTAGGTGGTGACCAGGCTTAGAGGCAGCAGGCGCACCGCCAGGATGTACGAGGTGTAGGCAATCAGAGAGCCAAAGACGATCAGATACAGGTTGCTGGCCCAGCCCAAAAGGGTGGGGGTGTGCCAGGGTTCGCCAAGGGCGATAGAAAGAATCAGGAAGCCCAGTCCGCCAAAGAGTTGCTGGTAGCTCGAGACCACCACCGGCTCCAGGTTAGCAATCTGGCGCTGGGTGAGGATGGTTCCGCTGGACCACATTAGCGGAGAAATCAAGAGCAGCAAGAAGGCCAGCAGGTTGGTGGAAGTGCCTGTGCTTAGCTTGGGGACGTTGAGCGCCAGGATGCCCAGGAGACCGGTGAGCAGGCCCAACACCAGCAGCCTCGAGGGCGGTTTGCGGTCCAGCAAACCCTCGAGCGCGGCGGCCCAGATGGGGGTGGTGGCGATCATCAGGGCCACATAACCCGAAGGCACATACTGCGTTGCCACGAGAATCAAGCCGGTGCCGCCCAGCCAGAGCAGGCTGCCCGAAAGCGCCAGCTTGCCCAGCATTTGGCGGCTGGGGTGTATTTGCCAGCCGCGCCAGCGGGCATACAGGAGCAGTAGCAAAGCCGCCGGGATAAACCGGGCGGCGCCCATCCAGAAGGGCTCGAAGCCGTTCAGGAGACCAATTTTGAAGGCCAGGTAGGTGCTGCTCCAAACCAGATAGACCACCAGGAGGTGAAGGAGGCCAGCTCGTGAAAAAGGCATTGGGAAAGGGGGGTGGGAGGCTGGGTGCTCTTAAAAAAGCGATTCCTGGCTCACGGTTTTGATCTCGATCCCTTGTTTTGGCCCGAGCTCATCCAGGGTTTTTTTGACCAGCTGGATGTCCTGCCAGGTGAGGTGTTTGGGGCTGCCGGCTTCGCGGGATGGGTTGCGCAGTAGATAAGCCGGGTGAAACATGGGAAAAATCCGGATGCCCTGCCATTCAAAAAACTTGCCACGGGCTTTGGTGATGGAGAGTTTTTCCCCTGCGAAGAACTCCAGCGCGGTAGCGCCCAGCGGGATGATGATCTGGGGTTTGACGAGCTGGATTTGCTTGACCAGCCAGAGCGAGGTGCAGGTTTTGGCCTCTAAGGGCTCGGGCGCGCGGTTCCCGGGTGGCCGGCACTTGACGATGTTGGCGATGTAGACGCTGGCTCGAGGGATACCGGCGGCCTCGAGGATTTTGTCGAGCAGTTGTCCGCTGCGCCCCACAAAAGGCCGCCCCTGCAAGTCTTCGTCCTCGCCGGGGCCCTCACCCACAATCATGAGCTTGGCGTCGGGGTTGCCCTCCCCAAACACCACATGCGTGCGTTGCCGGGCCAGACCACAGGCTGTACAGGCTTTGGCTTGAGCAGCGAGCAGTTCGAGGTTCATGGCAGGAAGAAAAACAGAGAATAGAAAACCGGGGCACAGGTATTCCCCGCACCCCTATCCGGAGCCGTTATTGTAAGGGTTTGCGTGCCTTGCGGGCTTCCCGGCGAATTTTGGGATCCAGGCCGATCATCAGAAAGAAGTTCTCGAGGGCATTTTCCTGACCTTTGATCTCCGGGTGCATGTCTTCAGCCGTGCCGGTGACAAAAGGAAGCTGCTGGTACAGCTCGAGGGCCTGACTTACAACCGCATCCGGGCCTTCGTTTTCGGCCACCTCGGCCAGTTTGGCATAGATTTCGCGCCGGGCTTCAGCGTGTAAACGGAAGATATCGGGGTTCGGTGTCTCCGGGGCCCGAAGAACATCCTGCTTGGCAATTCGACGGTAGTGTTTCAGACCGCGCACAATTTCTTCGGTGGAGAGGGTCACCTTGTACTCCATCCTAGCTCCTTTCAACACAGAACCCTTGAGGGGGTAACGGTTGATTTTTCCTCCATGATTATAGGATTCAAAAAAATATGGTGTCAACGCGAGGTTGTTGGATTAAAATCCACGCTTGGCGTACTGACATATCCGATGCCAGTCCAGCACACCAGGCCGGGTGACCCGGTTGGCAGGCAAGTTATACTGCGATCTATGGAAAGCCTGGGGCACTACTTGTTACGGGAGCGCATTGTGCTGCCGGGGGTAGGTGCGATGGAGGCCTTCGAAGGCCAGGATGTGCGAACCGGCATTGATGTGCTGGCCTTTAGACCCATCGCAAAGCCGCTCCCAGAACTATCCATACCGCACACCCTTCCCTGGATAGACCAGGAGGGGGATGCCTGGATTGCCGAGATTCCGGTGGGGGCGGTCAAGACTGCCTGGCTGGCTGGGCGGCTCGATATAGCCCGCCTGACGCAGTGGTGTAAACAGTTGGTAACGGTACTCCACTGGGCGCAAGAGCGGGATATTCCGGTAGGGTATGTGATTCCTGAGCTGATTTGGGCCAGGGGCAGCCGGATCTGGCTGGGTGGGGTGGGGGTGCCTAACCCTGAGCATGCTCGCGATTTTTCTGGCCTGCTCAACACCATAAAGGTGTTTGCGGGTGAGGCTTATCCGGCCCTGCCCTGGCGGGAAGCCCTTGAAGACTATGTGGCCGGTCACCGCGATTACACGGCCCTGCTGGAGCGCCTCGAGTTCGAGGGCGAGACCCCGGCATCGAAGTCGAGTTCGTCTGATCCGCAGGCCGCGGTGCGCACCAGCCCACCTGCACAAGACCCCAGCCGCCCCCATGCTGATCCCCTCGAGGCCCGCAGGGCGCGAGCTGGTGGTGAGGGGGTGGGGGATGCGGTGCGTGGTGAGGGGGCCTCGTCTTCGCTCGAGGCCCGCAGGGCGCGAGCTGGCGGTGAGGGGGTGGGGGATGCGGTGGGCGGTGAGAGGGCGCAAGACGAAATGACCCCCGATAAAAGCCCTGCAAAAGCCACTTCGCAAGACGCGCCGGACGCTGAGAAGCAAACCCATAGCAAAAGCCTCAATGTCGAGGTGAACGAGCCGGCCCAGCCGGCTGCAGCCAGCACGCCGCCGCGCCGCATCCGCATTGAGGAGCGGCTCGAGCCCCCCTTCGAGGTGCTGGAGCCCCCCTTGCCCAGCCGTCGCACCGTTGCGCTCTGGATATGGTTGATCCCACTGGTGCTGCTATTGGCCGGCCTGGGCTGGTGGATGCGCTCGAGGACGCCTTCTCCAGCAGCCACCGCGGTTTATCCGGTGGAATTCCGCCTGCAGCCACCGGGGCCGGGTGCAAGCTTGGCTATCTTGGAGGCCCCAGAGGGTTCCCAGATGCCGTTGAATACCGAGATAGCCCAACTGCCCGGGCGCGTGGACTTCGACCGGCCCGGTATCTACCGCATTCGTGTTCGGGTGCAGGGACGGGCGCCGGTGGAATCGCTCATCGAAGTGCCCAACCCCGGCGGGGTCACCATCAGCCTGCAATAGCAGACCCGCTGCAAGGCGCACGGTTTGGAGCATACCGCCTTGGGCGATATGCTCTTTGTATGAGCGTCGTTATCCTCGATTATGGCTCTCAGTACACCCGTTTGATCGCCCGGCGCATCCGCGAGCTGCGGGCCTATTCGGTTATTTTGCCGGGAACGGCTAGCCTGGAGCGCATTCAGGCCGAACGTCCGCAGGCCCTTATTCTTTCAGGGGGGCCAGCCTCGGTGTTCGAACCCAACAGTCCGCGCCCCGCGCCAGGGGTGCTCGAGCAGGGCTGGCCCGTCCTGGGCATCTGTTACGGAATGCAGTACCTGGCCCAGTACTTTGGAGGCAGGGTTGAGCGGGCTGGGCGGCGCGAGTACGGCAAGGCCAACCTGGTGCACCACACCGGCCCTTTATTTGCTGGCCTCGAGGGGGAGCTACAGATGTGGATGTCCCACTCCGATGCCGTTACCGAACTACCCCCAGGCTGGCAGGTGATTGCCAGCACCGAAGAGAACCCGGTGGCCGCTATTGCCGCGCCCGATGGCCGAACTTTTGGGGTGCAGTTTCACCCCGAGGTGGTGCACAGCCCCAAAGGGATGCAGGTGCTGGAGAATTTCCTCGAGCTGGCGGGGGTGGTCCGCGACTGGACGGCCCAGCACACCCTGGAGCACCTGATCGCCGATATCCGGGCGAAGGTGGGTGATGAAAAGGTCATGCTGGCTGTTTCGGGTGGGGTGGACTCGTCGACCCTGGCCCTGTTTCTGGCTCGAGCCATCGGTGACCGGCTGACCGCGGTGTTTGTAGACCATGGCCTGCTGCGCCTGGGTGAGCGCCAGGAGGTCGAGCAGGCCCTGCGCCCCCTGGGGAAAGCCCTGCGGGTTGTAGAGGCTTCCGGGCAGTTTCTCTCGGCCTTGCAGGGGGTAACCGATCCCGAACAGAAACGCAAGATTGTAGGCCGCGAGTTTATCCGGGTTTTTGAGCGGGAGGCCCGGCAATTGTCGGCCCAGGGCTATAGGTGGCTGGCCCAGGGCACCCTGTACCCGGATGTAATCGAGTCAGCGGGTAGCGGCGAGGGCAGCGCCAACATCAAGAGCCACCACAACGTGGGTGGCCTGCCCGAGGACTTGCAGTTCGAGCTGCTCGAGCCTTTCCGCTACCTGTTCAAAGACGAGGTGCGTGAGCTGGCCTTGCTGCTGGGCTTACCTGAGCCCATTCGGATGCGCCATCCTTTCCCGGGGCCAGGCCTGGCGATTCGCATACTGGGGGAAGTGACCCCACAAAAACTGGAGATTCTGCGCCGGGCCGACGACATTTTTATCTCCAGCCTGCGTGACTGGAACCTTTACGACCAGGTCTCGCAGGCGGCTGCCATCCTGACCCCTATGCAAAGCGTGGGGGTGGTGGGGGACGAACGGAGCTATGGCTATGTGCTGGGTTTGCGGGCGGTCTCCACCGTGGACTTTATGACCGCCGACTGGGCCCGGCTTCCCCTGGAATTCTTAGATGAAGTAGCCCGCAAAATCACCCGCCAGGTGCCGGAGATTGGGCGGGTGGTTTACGACATCACCAGCAAGCCACCGGCTACCATTGAGTGGGAATGAATCTCGTTGCCGATCCTGCAGCCAGCCCACCGACGGGCAGAAAAAACCCCCACCCAGAGGTGGGGGTGTTTGGGTGGTTGGCTCAGGCTGAGCGGGCTTTTGCGGTGGCTTTGCGACGCTGCTCGAGGGTCTTGTACCAGACCACCAGGGCCGAAACCACGTAGATGGAGGAGTAGGTACCCACCACAAAGCCCACGAAGATGGCCAGTGAGAAGTCGCGCAGCACCGGCCCACCCAAGAACAGCAGGGCCAGGATGGGCAGCATGGTGGAGAAGGAGGTCATGAGGGTGCGGGAGAGGGTCTGGTTGATGGAGGCGTTCACAATCTCGTAGTAACTCCTGCCCCGCATGATTTTGAGGTTTTCGCGGATGCGATCCGAGATAATCACCGAGTCGTTAATCGAGAAACCAACGATGGTGAGCAGAACCGCTACGGTCGGGATGGAGAACTCCAGCCCCAACAAGCTGTACATGCCCGCCACAATCGCCACGTCGTGCCCTACCGCAATCACGCTGCCGACGCCAAACACCCAGTCGAAGCGGAAGGCCACGTAGATTAGAATCAGCGCCAGGCCCACCAGTACCGCAAAAATGGTATTCCGGCGCAGCTCCGAACCAATGGCCGGGCCTACCGTTTCGGACTGAAGGATGGTGGCCTGCAGGCTTTCCTGGAACTTTTTCTCCAGCTCGATGCGCTGTTCCTCGCTGATTTGCCGCACCCGTACCGAGAATTCGTTGCCGTTCACGCTGGAAAGCGAGGTGATCACCGATTCGGCCCCACGGAGCTCGGCGATCCCGGCATTATCGAGAAAACTGCGGATTTGCTCGGCCCGGGTTCCCTCGGGTACGCGGATGGTAAAGGCCGTACCGCCGGTGAAGTCGATGCCGAAGTTGAAGCCTTTGACAAACACGATACCGGCCGCGATGACAGCTAGTGTGAGGGAGGCCGCGGTAACATAGCGCGAGATGCCCAGGAAGTCGATTTTGGTACCCCACAGCCAGTAGGGGGGCCTGACCTCGCGGCGGTCGCCGATGAGCTCCAGAAGCCAGCGGCTGAAGACCAGGTTGGAGAAGACCGAGGTCACCACGCCCAGCGCCAGCATGACTGCAAAACCCCGCACCGGCCCGGTGCTGTACTGGTAGAGGGCGGCCGCGGCCAGCAGGTGGCACATGTTGACGTCTAGGATGGTAATGATGGAATGGGAGAAGCCGCCCGGTATGGCCTGACGGAACTTCTTGCCCATTTTGAGCTCTTCCTTGATGCGCTCGAAGGAGAGCACGTTGCCGTCTACCGCAGCGCCCAGGGTGAGAATCAGGCCGGCGATGCCCGGCAGGGTGAGGGTGGCCCCCAGCAGCGAGATGGAGGCCAGCAGCAGAATGGCGGTGTAGATGAGGCCCAGGGCGGCCACCAGGCCCATCCAGAAGCCGTAGTAGGCGAAAATCAGGATAAACAACAAGACTGTGCCGATAATGCCTGCCTGGATACCCGCGTTGATGGCATCCTGGCCGAGGGTGGGGCCGATGGCGCGGGTCTCGGCTACCTCCAGCTTGACCGGCAGCGAGCCCGAGCGCAGCACCAGGGCGATGTCAGAGGCTTCCTGCACACCGGAAAGTCCTTCGATTACAGCCCGCCCGCCGGCAATGGCCTGGCGGATGCTGGGTGCGGTGTAGACCTTACCATCGAGCACCACGGCGAGCTGGCGGCCCACGTTGGCCCGGGTGACCTCCTCGAACTTTTTGGCCCCCTCGGGGGTGAACTCCATATCCACCTGAGGACGTCCAAACTGGTCGAAAGAGGCATTGGCGGTACGCAGGTCGCTACCGGTGAGCAGGGGAGGGCCCAGGTCCTCGAGCTTGTATAGGTTTTTCTCAAGTTCGGCCCGGCGGGCGGCCAGGGCGGCCCCGCTGAGGCCAGAGCTGCGTAGCTGCTCGTTGATCTGCGCCACGGTGGTACCGGTGGCCCCCTGATTGACGATGCGGAACTCCAGCTTAGCGGTCTGGCCGATCAGGCCCAGGGCGCGTTCCTGCTGATCCTGCTTCAGGCCCGGCAATTCCACGATGATGCGATCGTTGCCCTGTACCTGCACCAGGGGCTCAGCCACCCCGATGGCGTTGACCCGGTTCTCGATAACGGTGCGGGCCACATCCAGCTCGGTTTTAGCCACAGAGGGGTCGGGGTTGGGCTCGGCCACCTTGAGGGTGATGCGCAAGCCCCCTTGTAGGTCGAGGCCCAGCCGGATCAGGCCATCGGCGGGCAGCAAGGGTTTTTGTGGGTTGCGGGCTTCCCAGGGGCGGAACAGCCCCACAATAGCGGCCAGGAGTAGCCCGATGAGAAGAACAGCTTTCCACGTGCGGTTGGTCATATCCGTTCCTGTTTGTACTTTGCTCAGGTGAGTCCAGCGGTGCTTTGGCGGCTAACCGATGTCCAGGCTCAGTGAGGAGAGCGGAGGGTCGTATGGTTTGGCTGGCGCAGGGATGCGTGCTGGTGGACTATCCGCCGTCGGTTTGCAGGCGGGCATAGGCCAGGTAGAGCCGTTTTTGGGGGGGTGGGGCTGGGTGGGAAAGGGGTGCCTGGGTCAGTGTGGGGGTGTGGCTGCGCAGGATCGGTTCCAGGGCGTTTGCCACCAGCCCTGGCCCCAAGGGATTGCACTTGGCCTTGGCCTCGAGCAGCGGCTGGGGCAGGGGGACGGCCATCCAACCCTGGCTCAGCCCACTGCCAGCTTTGGCCTTGCTGGGCGACCAGAAGAGCCCTGGCCCCAAGGCGATCAAGGCCAGGGTAGCCAGGGTGATCCAGCGTTGCCAGCGTTGCATAACTTATTGCCCAATCAATGTATACCCCAGGCGCCTGGTTTGGCCAGCGCGGGGGTGGATGCAGGCCCCGCGCCCCATACAGCTTGGCGTCAGTCTGTAGCCACCTCGACCTGCTGGCTGGCCTCGAGGACATCTCCTTCCTGAAAATCGGTGAAGCCATCCAGCAGAATGCCGCATTCAAAGCCCTGGGTCACCTCGCGCACGTCGTCCTTGAGGCGCTTAAGTCCCCCAATTTTGCCCTTCCAGATCTCCTTGCCCTTGCGCAGCACCCGGATGTCGGCGCTGCGGGTAACCTTACCCGAGGTGACCATGCAACCCGCAATAACCCCGCGGCTTAGCCTGAAGATGGCCCGGACTTCGGCGGTTCCCAGGATTTCTTCCTTGTAAACCGGTTCACGCTGCCCTTTGACCATCTTGCGGATCTCGTCGATCAGCTCGTAGATGATGCGGAAGCTCTGTAAGGGCACACCTTTCTGTTCAGCGGCTTTCTTGACCGAGCCGCTGGGGTTGACGCTGAAGGAGAGAATGGCCCCGTTGGCGGTGGAGGCCAGCAGCACGTCCGATTCGGTGGGCGCCCCTACTGCGGCCAGGAGAACGTTGATTTTGACCTCCTCGGTGGCTTCTTTGGCCAGGATGTTTTGAATGGCCTCGAGGGAGCCCTGGGTGTCGGCCCGCAGAATCAGGTTGATTTCTTTTTGCTCGTCTTGCTGTGCCTTGCGCATCAGGTCGGCCAGGCTGCGGGCGCGCTGGAGATCGCCTCGAGCCTCAGAGGCTTTGCGCTCTTCGATGCGTTCCTCGGTAATTTCCTTGGCGGCTACCTGGTCGGGAACCCAGGTAAAGGTATCGCCGGCGGAGGGTAGCTCCGAGAAACCCAGCACCTGCACGGCGCTTCCGGGGCCGGCCTCGGTGCGGCGGTTGCCCTCGGCATCAGACATGGCCTTGATCTTGCCCCAGCACTCGCCCGCCACCACATAGTCACCGATTCTAAGGGTGCCCTGCTGCACCAGCAGGCTTGCCAGAACCCCCGCCTGCTTATCTACTCGAGCCTCCAGAATCACCCCCTGGGCCTCGGCTTTGGGGTCGGCCCGCAGGTCTTCCAGCTCGGCCATTAGCAGGATGGTCTCGAGCAGATCGGCCACGCCCTGGCCGGTCTTGGCCGAGATGGGTAGCACCTCGACATCGCCCCCGTAAGCCACCGGCACCAGGCCAAGCTGCATCAAATCCTGGTAGACCTTGTTGATGTCAGCGCCGGGTAGATCCATTTTGTTGGCTGCAAAGATGATCTTGGCCCCGGAAGCCTTGGCGTGGGCGATGGCTTCCTTGGTCTGGGGCATCACCCCTTCGGTGGCTGCAATCACGATTACGGCGATATCGGCGACCTTGGCGCCGCGCTGGCGGATGGTGGTGAAGGCCTCGTGGCCTGGGGTATCGATGAACACCACAGTGCCGCCTTTGGTTTTTACCTCAAAGGCCCCCACGTGCTGGGTGATGCCCCCAGCCTCTTTTTCTGCAATGCGGCTTTTGCGAAGATAGTCCAGCAAGCTGGTCTTGCCGTGGTCCACGTGGCCCATAATCACCACCACCGGAGGGCGGTGGGGGATGGACTTACGGGCTTCTTCGGCTTTTCGGGCAGCCTCGGCTACCTTCTGCTCGCCGATGAGCTCCTTGACTGCGAGCGCGGTGTCTTCCTCGAGGGTGCTGGCATGGGACTTGTAGGTGACCCCCATATCGTCGAGGATTTTCAGCAGCTCGTCGTTGGACATCTCAAGTTCTTTAGCGAGCTGATAGATTCTGATTTTTGCCATGCTGACCTCCGGTTGTATATGCCTAGAGTCACTGCGGCGATGGCTGTTCGTTCTGCGAAGCCGGACACGCCACGTTTCCCAAAACCATCTGTAGTGCCAAGGCAAGTTCTGCTGCTTTTGCTCCGGCGAGGCGGCGCAGTTTTTTCTCAGCCCAGCATTCAGGGCGATCGGGGCAGACGTAAGCACCGCGCCCTGGTCTGCGGCCGGTAGGATCGAGTACGGGGCCTCCCTCGGTCATCACAATCCGCAACAATTCACGTTTGGGCCTGCGTTCTCGGCAGGCAATGCACTGGCGGATGGGGATGTGCTTGGCCCTGGACATTACCACTCCGTGCTGGACTGTAGGTTATTCGTCGTCCTTGAACAGGCTCTCAAAGCGGCTCTTGGCATCGCTGGAGACCCTGGACGACTCGTCCCTTTCGGCAGCTTTCAAGATGGCTGCGTCGAGATCGGTAATTTCTTCGGCTTCCTCGAAATTGATCTCGTAGCCGGTCAGCTTGGAGGCCAGGCGCACGTTTTGCCCGGCCTTGCCGATGGCCAGAGAGTGCTGGTCTTTTGCAACCACCACGCTGGCGCGGTTCTGCCCGTTCTCGCTGTTTTCTATGGTGATTTCGCCAACGGTAGCGGGCGAGAGCGCGTTGCGGATGAACTCTTTGGGATTGGGGCTCCACTGAATGATATCGATCCGCTCCCGGCCCAGCTCGGCAGAAACGGCCTGGATGCGCTGGCCCTTATGCCCAATGCAGGCCCCGATGGGATCCACGTTGGGGTTGTGGCTTACCACAGCCACCTTGGAGCGGCTACCGGGTTCACGGGCGACCGCCTTGACCTCCACAATGCCCTCGGCAATCTCGGGTACTTCCTGGCGCAACAGATAGCGCAGCAGCTCTTCGTGAGCGCGGGACACCACCAGGCTGGGCCCTTTGCTCGAGCGCTGCACCTGCTTCAGATAAACTTTGATGCGCTGGCCGGGATGATAACGCTCGGTAGGGATTTGTTCCTTTTGTGGCATCAGGGCTTCGCCGCGTCCGAGCTCCACGTAGACGTTGCCCCGGTTATCCACCCGGGCCACGCTGCCGGTCACGACCTCGCCTTCTTTGTCTTTGTACTCGTTGTGCACGCGGGTGCGCTCAGCCTCTTTGAGGCGCTGGGTGAGCACCTGCTTGGCAATCTGCACGGCGATGCGGCTGAATTCCTCGGGGTCTACGGGGAACTCCATTTCTTCGCCAACTTCAACCTCCGGGTCGTACTTTTTGGCAGTCTCGAGGTCGATCTCTTTATCGGGGTCTTTGACCTCCTCGACCACCCGCCGTATCTCCAGCACCTCGAGGTGGCCCTCCTGGGGGTCTAGGTGCACCTCGATGATGGGCCCTTTGCCCTCTTCTTCCACATCCTTAGGGCGGAAGCCTTTTTGCCTGAGGTAGGCCAGCCTCAAGGCCTCCTCAAAGTTGGAGATCAGTTCCTCTGCCGTGACCCCACGCTCGTGGGCTACCTGGGATAGGGCGTCTACAAAATCTTTGTTCACAGATATTCCTCCTCTGGGCTGATGCTTCGGTGGCCCGCTCTACCTGGGCTTATCCGGCCACTCCGCCAGGGTGGCCTTGAAGGTGCCGAGCTGCAGGCTGCGCGTTTCGTCTTTTTCCAGCAGAAACTCGACCATATCACCCCTAACCGCCCCGATTCGCCCGGTAAAGTTGCCCTGTGGGCTGCGCACCCGTACTTTCAGCCCGGCAAAGCGCTCAAAATGCCGGGCCGTGAAGAGCGGACGGTCGGCGCCTGGCGACTCCACCTGGAGCAGGTAGCGCGCTGGCAGCAGGGCCTCGAGGGTGTCCAGGTGGGCGCTGAGCGCGCGGTTGGCCCGCTCGAGGTCGGCGATCGAGATGGGCACTTCGTCTTTCCGCTCGATGCGCACCAGGAGCACGGGGTTTTTACCGCTCTTGAGGCCCGCCTCGAGCACCTCGTAACCCAGCGGTGCCAGCACACTTTCGGCCACCTGGCTCCATTGGGGGGCGCCGCCTGCCTGCAAGGGATGTTCTGGCTCCACTCCTTCACCTCCTCCCCCAAGCAAGAAGGGTGGGCTATCAACCCACCCCCTCGGAATCTCGGGAGAACTTCTACACTATACTTTAGCACCTATTGCCAGGAAGGCAATGTGAGGCGGGCCGCCATGCGACGGCGTCAGCGGTGCTCGTGGGCGGGAATGCCCTCAAAAAGCATGACCCCCCTCGGTGAGGGGGGTGCCTGGTGCCGGGAACAGGACTTGAACCTGCACACCCTTGCGGGCGCATGACCCTGAATCATGTGCGTCTACCAATTCCGCCATCCCGGCTCAGGGCAAGCAAAATAGTAGCCAGTTTGGAGATTTTCGTCAAGGGGGGTCGGGGCGGTTGTCGCTGGGCTCCACCAAAGATTAGACTCTGCCTTGTGGAGCCGACACTTTTTCGCAGCCGGCGCGAGCGAAAGCTAGGTGAGCACATTGCGGTACGCCTCGAGGGGGTCACCAAGCGCTTTGGCGACCAGAAGGCGGTTGAAAAGGTCAATCTCGAGGTTCGCGACGGCGAGTTTTTTAGCCTGCTGGGGCCCTCGGGCTGCGGCAAGACCACGCTGCTGCGCATGATTGCAGGGTTTGAGACCCCGGACGAAGGCCGGGTCATCATCGGGGGCAAGGACATGACCCAGGTGCCGCCCTACCTGCGCCCGGTCAACACGGTTTTCCAGAACTACGCCCTCTTCCCACACATGACCGTGGAGCAGAACATCGCTTTTGGGCTCAGAATGAAAAAAATGCCCCGCGATGAGATCGCCCGGCGGGTGCAGTGGGCGCTCGAGCTTATCAACCTGCCAGGCTACGAGAAGCGCCGCCCGGATCAGATGTCCGGGGGGCAGCGGCAGCGGATCGCCCTGGCCCGGGCCCTGGTCAACGAACCGGAGGTGTTGCTGCTCGACGAGCCGCTCTCGGCCCTCGACCTCAAGCTGCGTCAGGAGCTGCGGGTAGACCTGATGAACCTGCAGGAGCGGCTGGGCATCACCTTCATTTTCGTGACCCACGACCAGGAAGAAGCCCTGGTGATGTCGGATCGCATCGCCGTCATGAACAAAGGCCGCATTGAGCAGTTGGGCCCCACCGAGGAGATTTACGAGCTGCCGCGAACCGCTTTTGTAGCCAGATTCATCGGCGACTCCAACCTGATTCCGGCCCAGGCCATCGAGCCGCGCAAGGTTAAAACGGCGCTGGGTGAGTTCGTGCTCGACGACGAGGATGCCCTGACCCCTGGCCAGGAGGTGTTGCTCTCGATTCGCCCCGAAAAGATCCGCCTTTTCCGTGAGAGGCCGAGCCTGCCCAACGTATTCCGAGCCAAAGTGGACGACATCATCTACACCGGCTCGGAGAACCAGTATGTGCTGGTGGCGGGTGGTCAGCGCTTGATGTGCGAGACCCTCAACCATGACATTCAGGAGCCCGGCCACGAGGAGTTTGCCTACGACGAAGAGGTCTGGGTGGCCCTTACCCCGGAAAAACTGGTGGTTATTCAGGGGGGGAGTGAAGGGAGCGATCCCTATGCGTGAAGCCGCCACACCCTGGGAACGCCTGCGCCAGGTGCTGGTAACGGTGGGGCCGGGGGGCTTGTGGTTGGTGCTGTTTGTTTTGATTCCAACCCTGGTGATGCTGGTGGCCTCGCTGATGAGCCGGGGAAGCCTGGGCCAGTTGGTGCCGCCCCTGGGCCTTCACAATTACGTGCGCTTTTTTTCCGACCCGCTTTTCATCGAGATCATCGGGCGTAGCCTCTGGATCGGCTTCTGGTCAACCGTCTTGATCATGCTGCTGGGCTACCCGCTGGCCTTTTACATTGCCCAAAGCCGTTACAAAGAGGTGCTGCTGCTGCTGGTGGTTATCCCCTTCTTCACCAACTTTCTGATCCGGGTTTACGCCTGGATTGTGATATTTCAGAAAGAAGGCCTTTTGAACGGGGTTATCACGGCTTTGGGTCTGCCGCCTGCCGAGCTACTGCCCTCTACCTTTGCGGTGTATGTGGCCACCGTATACACCTACCTGCCCTTTTTCGTGCTACCGCTCTATGCGGCTGTTGAGCGCATCGATTGGAGCCAGCTCGAGGCCGCCTACGACCTGGGGGCCCGGCCCATCCGGGCCTTTTGGGAGGCCGTCTTCCCCCAGACGGTGCCGGGTTTGTTTGCCGGCTTCTTGCTGGTGTTCATCCCGGCGGTGGGCACCTTCGTCATTGCCGACCTGCTGGGCGGGGGCAAGGTGACCCTGGTGGGCAACCTGATTCAGCTCCAGTTTGGTTCCGCGCAGAACTGGGCTTTTGGTAGCGCGGTCAGTATGGTGCTTATGGCCATGGTGCTGCTGGGTTTGTGGCTTTACGCGCGAACCCAGGGCGAGAAAGGACTGGACAAGCTGGTATGAAACGCTGGCTGGCTGTGCACGCCTGGTTGGTTTTCGCCTTTTTGTACCTGCCCATAGCGGTGATTGTGGCGCTTTCCTTCAACCAAAGCCGTTTTGGGGTGCGCTTTACTGGCTTTACCTTCGACTGGTATATCCGCCTGTTCAACAACGAAAGAATCCTCGAGTACCTCACCAACACCCTGATTGTGGCGGTGGTCTCCACCGCGGTCTCGACCATCCTGGGAACTTTGCTGGCGGTGGGGTTGGTGCGCTACCGGTTCCGCTGGCAAAACGCCCTGCGCTACTTGCTGTATGTGCCGGTGGTGGTGCCGGATGTGGTGATGGGTATCTCGCTGCTTTTGCTGTTTGATGTGGTGCGCGATGCCATTGGCTGGCCCCGCTTGTCCTTGTTTACCATCATCCTGGCGCACATCAGTTTTCAGATCGCCTACGTGACCCTGGTGGTACGGGCGCGGTTGTTGCTACTGGATCCCACCCTGGAGGAAGCCGCCAAAGACCTGGGGGCCACCCCCTGGCTGACCTTTCGCGAGGTCACACTGCCCCTGATCATGCCGGGGGTGATCTCCGGGGCTTTGCTGGCGTTCAGCCTGTCCCTTGACGACTTTGTGGTAACCTTTTTCACTGCTGGCCCGGGTTCCACCACCCTGCCGCTGTACATTTACTCCTCGGTTAAGCTGGGGATAAGCCCAGAAATTCATGCGCTCTCTACCTTGATGGTAGGGATTACAATTCTGGTGCTGTTGCTGGGGACACTGTTCTGGAAACAACGCGCATAATGGTAGAGGGAGGTTGAGCGTGAACAGAGTGTGGGTAATTGCTTTGCTGGGATTGTTGATCGCCGGTTGTGGGCAGCAGAAGCAAGAGCTGCGCCTGTTGAACTGGTCGGATTACATGCCCAAGGAGGTGCTTGAAGAGTTCGAAAAGCGTGAGGGCATCAAGGTGGTGGAGGACACCTACGACTCCCCCGAGGCCATGCTTTCCAAGCTGCAAGCAGGGGGCGATGCCGAGTACGATGTGCTGATTACCGCCGACTACACGGTGGGATCGCTGGCTCGAGCCGGTAGCCTACAGGAACTCGACAAGAGCAAAATTCCCAACCTGCAGAACCTCGACCCCCAATTCGCCAATCCAGCCTTCGATCCGGGGGCCCGGTACAGCGTGGTGTACCAGTGGGGCACCACCGGGCTGGCCTACCGCGAAGATCTGGTGAGCGGGCCGGTGGAAAGCTGGGCGGTTATCTTTGATCCGGCCAAGCAAGTGGGGTCTTTCCTACTGCTGGACGAGATGCGCGAGATGATGGGGGCGGCTCTCAAATACCAGGGGGAGTCGGTTAACACCACCGACCCGGAGAAGCTCGCCAAGGTGCAGGAGCTTCTGCTCGAGGCCAAGCGGCGCTCGCAGGGCTTTGCTGGTGGAACCAGCATCCGCGACCGCCTGATTGCGGGTGACATTGCCGTGGGGCCTGCCTACTCGGGGGATATTCTGGCGGCCCAGGCCGAGAACCCCCAGCTCAAATATGTGATTCCCGTTGAAGGGGCCACCCTCTGGACGGACAACCTGGTGGTGCTCAAGAAGAGCCCCAACCACGAGCTGGCCTATAAGTTCATCAACTTCCTGCTGGAACCCGAGATCGCCGCGCAGATCTCCAACTCGATTGGCTATGCCACACCGGTGGCAGCGGCGATGGATCAGATTGAAGAAAAGGACAACCCCATCATCTACCCCAGCGAGGAGATAAGGGCCCGCCTCGAGCTGCTCGCCGACCTGGGCGATCAGGCCGATGCCTTCAACAAGGTGTGGGCCGAGGTGAAATCCCGTTAGCGGTGGGGCTGAGCACTGGATTGCCTTGAGCTTGGCTTAACCTAAGGGCCGCCAGGACGCAAAATTACTTTTGCTGGGCAGCGTGGGGCTATACTCGAGGTGTGAGATACCTCTTTGGGCTTCTAGCCGTCCTCAGCCTGGCGCTGGCCCAGTCGGGCCCCCAGCTTTACCAGCAGAACTGTGCGTTTTGCCACGGTGACAACGGGCAGGGGCGCCCGGGCGCCTTCCCGCCCCTGGCGGCCCACGCCACCGAGCTGGCAAAAACCCCCGAGGGCCGGGCCCACCTGATTAATGTGATGCTGTTTGGCATGCAGGGCCCGGTGCGGGTCAGAGGCAGTACCTACAACGGTGTGATGCCGGCTTTTGGCCAGCTATCCGACGAGCAAATTGCCAGCATACTCAACTACATCCTGAACGCCTGGGGGAACGACAAACTGCTGCCGCGCGACCACCGGCCTATCACCGCAGCGGAGGTGCGCAGCGCCCGCAATGCGACCAGCCGCCCAACCCCTCAACAAATAGGTGACCTGCGCTCACGTATCAATGTTCCGTAAAAAAGCTCGAGGTCTGGGCTGAGGAGGTGTCGAATGCAACGATTGTTAGCGGTGTTGATGCTGGTGCTGTTGCCGGTTTTTGCGCAAAATGGCGCGGCTTTGTACCAGCAGTGCCAGGGCTGCCACCAACCCAATGGCGCGGGCATCCCCGGGGTGTTTCCCCCGTTGGCCGGGCATGTTCCGGAGATTTTGTCGGCCAAAGGGGGTCGAACCTGGCTTATCCAGCTCCTGCTCTGGGGCATGAGCGGTGAGATCAGCGTAAAAGGGCGCAAGTACAACGGGGTCATGCCGGGTTACCGACAGTTAAGCGACGCTGAGCTGGCAGCCTTGCTTAACCACATCTCTACCCAGTGGGGCAACAAGCTGCCGCCAGGCCAGAGGCCATTCACCGCCGACGAAGTGAAGGCCCAGCGGGCCAAAACCCTGACCTCGGCCCAGGTTCACCAAGCCCGCAAAGCCCTGGGCTTGCAATGACCCGATTGTGGCTGCCTCGGAAACCCCGGGTTTGACAGCCCCGGTATGGCCTTGCGTAGGCTGTAGGGGTGAGTGCGGCAGCAGTCCACAGGCTCTCAACCTCCGACTGGGCGGTTTTGGCTGCTTTGCTGGAGCAGCCAGCGCATGGCTTCCGCATTGCGGCGCTGTTTGCTCCCAACGGTGAGCTGGGGGAGATCTGGCGCATCCAGCGCACGCAGGTTTACAGGGCTTTAGCGCACCTCGAGGCCCGCGGGCTGATTGAGGCCATCCGGCAGGAGGAGGGCGAGGCCGGGCCACCCCGAACGCTCTACAGGGCCACCCTTGCGGGCCAGGAAGCCGCGCGCTGGTGGCTGCACACCCCGGTAACGCGCCTGCGCCATGGCCGCTCGGATCTGCGGTTGAAGATCGCTTTTTTGCTGCGCTTGGAGCACGACCTCGAGCCGCTGTTGAGGGCCCAGGAAGGGGTTTTTGAAGCCATCCTCGAGGATTTGCAGCAGCGCCTTCAAACGGCCCAACGCATCCAACTGGTAGCCATCCTGTGGCGCATAGAGATGGCCAGGGCCAGCCTGGGGTTTATCCAGCAACTCCTGACACAACGACAGGCCTTGTCTAAATAAGCCGGGGCCCATATAGTTACACTGTAACTAATAAGGAGGCCCAGATGATTCGTTGGCTGTGCTTGGGGTTGTGGTTGCTGGGGCTTGGCCTGGCGCAAAACACGGTGCGGGTGGTGGCGGCGGCTGACCTCCAGTATGCCTTGACCGAGATCGCGCAGCGCTTTGAACTCAGGAATTCGGGTCTGCGGGTCGAGCTTACCTTTGGTTCCTCGGGCAAACTCTATACCCAATTGATGCAGGGGTTGCCGGCCGATATGTTTTTCTCGGCGGATGAAGCCTTCCCGATGCAGCTACAGCAGTCCGGGCGTGTGGAGCCGGGCACTTTGCGCCTGTACGCGGTGGGTCGTCTGGTAATTTGGGCCTCCAATGCTCTGGTTCAGCAAGGGCTGGATCCTCGGCGGCTTGGGCCGCGTATACTGCTCGACCCTCGGATTACCCAACTGGCCATCGCCAACCCGATGCACGCCCCGTATGGCCGCGCGGGGGTGACGCTTCTGGAGCACTTTGGCCTGCTGCGTTCAACCCGCCCGGTAAGGTGGGAGGAGATGACTGGCGGCATTGCGGCCTACTACGACCTGGGCTTTTTGCGGCGGGGCAAGGCCGGCTTTGAATTTGTTTACGGCGAGAACATCTCCCAGACCGCCCAGCTGGCCCTGACCAGCACCAACATTGGCCTGGTGGCCCTGTCCCTCGCCAAGAGCGAGGCCATGGAGCGTGCAGGTGTGTACTGGCTGGCCCCTTTGAGCAGCCATCTACGCCTTAACCAAACCTACGTAATTCTGCGCGGCCAGAACCGCCCGGAGGTTCAGCGTTTTTACGAGTACATGGGCACCGCCGAGGCCCACCAGGTGTTGCGCAAATATGGGTTTTTGCTGCCGGGAGAGAAGCCAGCCCCATGAACGACCCTGTGTTCTGGCAGACCCTGCGATTAACCCTCGAGGTCGGCCTGGTCAGCACCCTGATTCTGCTTTTTGTAGGGCTGCCGCTGGGCTGGGTGCTGGCCCACAAGCGCTTCTGGGGTAAGCGGGTGCTGGAATCGGTGGTGCTGCTGCCCCTCACCCTGCCGCCCACGGTGCTGGGGTTTTACCTGCTGTTGCTCCTGGGGCAGAACGGCCCTTTGGCGCAGTTTTTGGGCGTGAGCTGGGCTTTTCGCTTCGAGGGGCTGGTGGTGGGCTCGGTGCTGTTTAGCCTGCCCTTTGCCCTGAACGGCTACCGCGAGGCTTTTCGCAGCCTGGATCTGGACTTGGTTCAGACCGCGCGAACGCTGGGGGCGGGCTGGCGGCGGGTCTGGCTCGAGGTTATCCTGCCCATCACCTGGCCGGGGATCCTGTCGGGCTCCATTCTGGCTTTTGCCCACATCCTGGGCGAGTTTGGGGTGGTGCTGATGGTGGGGGGTAGCCTTCCCGGCAAAACCCAGATGGTGAGCATTTACATCTACGATCAGGTACAGGCCCTGCAGTTTGGGCGGGCCGCCGAGGCCTCGGGGGTTTTGCTTGTGGTGAGCTTTGCCCTGGTGTACCTGGTGCGTACCCTGGAGGACACGTGGAGATCGCGTATGCCCTCGAGCACCCGGTAAAGCTCGAGCTCAGCCTGCAGGTGCGGGGCTTTACGGTACTGCTGGGCGAGAGCGGGGTGGGGAAGACCAGCCTGCTCAAGGCCATCGCCGGCCTGATTCCGGCCAGGGGCCAGCCCTTTGCCGGGCTGCGGGCCGAGGCGCGAAGGGTGGGCTACCTGCCCCAGCATCTGGCCCTGTTTCCCCACCTGCGGGCCTGGCAGAACGTGGCCTTTCCGCTGGCCCACCTGCCCCCTCCGGCCCGCAAAAAGAAGGCCCTGGCCTACCTCGAGCTGATGGGCATGGCCGAACTGGCCGAGCGCTTCCCCCGCCAGATGTCCGGTGGGCAGCAGCAGCGGGTGGCCCTGGCCCGGGCCCTGGCCCGCGAGCCCCAGATTCTATTGCTGGATGAGCCCACCAGTGCCCTGGATGCGGCGACCCGGGAGGAGGTTTTTGCAGGGGTGCTGGAGCGCCTTAGATCGCTGCAGATACCCACCCTGGCGGCCTCGCACGACCACTGGCTGGCCCAGCGGGCCGACTGGGTGGCCGTGTTGACCAAAGCAGGGCTGGCCCAGCAGGGAACCTCCGAAGAGATATTTGCCCGTCCTGCGAGCCTCGAGGTGGCCCGGCTGGTGGGCTTTCGTAACCTTCTGGAGGGCACGGTTCTGGCTGTGGATGGCGCATGGGTGCAGGTGCAAACCCCCCTGGGCATCCTCAAAGCCCCCTGCCGAAACGGCATTTCAGTTGGGCAGCGGGTGATGCTGGGGGTTCGCCCGGAGGAAGTTTTTACCCAGGACGGCCCTGAAAACCGCATCCGAGGCCAGGTACGGAACCTGCGCGCGCAGGGTTTGCGGGTGCGGGGTGAGCTGATGGTGGGCGCGGTGGGCCTGGACTTCTTCCTGCCGCGCTACAAACAGGCCCAGCTCGAGCTTGCCGAAGGCCAGTGGCTCGAGGTGGCCCTCGAGCCCCGCTTTTTGCACCTGATACCTCTTGCCTAAGACTGTTTTTGCTCGGGTTTGCTCTCTTCGGGTTTTTTCTCGTCCTCGCTCAACCCTTTGCGGAACTCCCGGGCCGACTGGCCCAGACCTCGAGCCAGCTCGGGCAGCTTGCGTGCGCCAAACAACAAAACCACGATCAACAGGATGATGATGAGTTCGGTGGGGCCTAAAGGCATGGTCTTCCTCCTTGGTTCCAGTATACGCCGACCGCTACTGGCCTAACTGTAAAGCCAAGAGGTAACAGGAGTGTGAAAACCGCTTATACCTCGCTGTAGCGGTCGCGGTGGATGAGCAGGGCCAGCCCCAGCCCCAGATACACCATAATCAGGCTGCTGCCACCTTTGGAAATGAGCGGCAGGGTCAGGCCGGTGACCGGGGCCAGGCCCAGCGTGACCGCGATGTTGACCACCACCTGGAAAGCCAGCATGGAGAGCACCCCCACGATGATGAGGCGATCCTCCAGGCGCACGCACTCCAGCGCCATGCGGCCCAGCCGGAAAAAGAGCAAAGCGTACAGCACCATGAGGGTGGACGCACCCACAAAGCCCCACTCCTCGGCCAGCACAGCGTAGATGAAGTCGGTCTGGCGCTCGGGCACGAACCCCAACTGGGTCTGGGTGCCGGCCCCAAAGCCCTTGCCCATCAGGCCCCCCGAGCCGATGGCGATGGTGGACTGGATCTGCTGGAAGCCCTTGCCCTTGGGGTCTTTGGACAGGTCGAACAGAATTTCCACCCGATCCCGCTGGTACTGGTTAAGGTTGGGCCAGATCACTGTGGGCACCAGCACCGCCACCGTCAGGAGCCCCAGCACGATATGGATGGTGGGCATGCCCCGCACAAACAGCATCCCCAGCAGCCCCGCGATGAGCACCAGGGTGCCCCCCAGGTCGGGCTGGATGAATACCAGACCCAGAATGGGGGCTGCTAGCAAAGCCGGTAGCGCATAATCCAGCCAGCGCTCCAGCGGGCGGGCCGCCAGCACTTTAGCCAATACCAGGATCAGGCCAATTTTGGCCAGCTCGAGCGGTTGAAAACTGACCGGGCCCAGGTCGAACCAGGCCTTGGCCCCGTTAATCTCGCGCCCAACCAGCAAAACCAGCACCAGCAAAACCAACGACGTCGCATACAGTGGAAAGGCCCAGGAAAGCACCTGGCGGCGGGAAAACAACTGCACCAGCAGGCCCACCGATAGGGCGATGGGGAAGGCCAGCATCTGCTGTAGCCAGACCCCGCGGCTGGGCGCTGCGCTGTAGAGGGTGACCAGGCCAATCAGATTAATCAGCAAAACCAGGCCAACCAGCACCCAGTCGTAAGCGAAAACCGGCACCCTGCGCAGCGTCACCCCAACAGTCTATAAAGCCAGGGTGAGATTTGTCAGTCCGGCCAGGTGTCCACAAACCGTGCTAAACTTCGTAACGGAGGATATTGAACCATGGACGAGATCATCACGGTGGGTGCGGCTGTGGTTATCGTGCTGCTGCTCTTGATGTTCATATTTTTGGTCAAGGACAAGGGCCTGCCCAACAAGGACCACTAGGCCGTGGGCGCTTTGCGAGGCCACCCCCGTGGGGGTGGTTTATGTTTTGCGCGGGGGGCTGTTTTTGCTGGGGTTCAGTACCTTACGGATTTACGTTAGTGGGTCAAAATGCCGTAATATATCGGCAGGAGGCAGTTATGCGTGAGGTGTGGGTGGTTTCGGCGGTGCGCACCCCGATTGGGCGGTTTGGCGGCGCGCTCAAAGACTTTTCGCCGGTAGACCTGGGGGGGCACGTGATGAAGGCGGCGCTCGAGCAGGCCGGACTGAGCGGGGCCGAACTCGACCTATTTGTGTTTGGTCAGGTGTTGCGGGCCGGACACGGCCAGCTACCGCCCCGCCAGGCGGCCTTTAAGGCCGGCATTCCCAACACCGTGGACGGCTACGCGGTGGACATGGTGTGCGCTTCGGGGATGCAGGCTGTGGCCAACGGTGCGCTGGCTATCAAAAATGGCGATGCCGAGCTGGTGCTGGCCGGCGGGATGGAGTCCATGACCCAGACCGGTTTTTACCTCTCGAGCCGGGCCCGCTGGGGCTACAAGTACCTGGCCGGGGCGCCCGAGCAACTGCAGGACATTTTGCAGCGCGACGGGCTCTCCGACCCCTTCACCGGTGAGGCCATGGGCGACCAGACCGAGCGCCTGGCGGCGGAGTTTGGGGTGACCCGACCCGAGCTGGACGAGGTGGCCCTGGAGTCGCACCGACGGGCCGCCAGGGCCCAGGAGGCCTGCTACTTTAGCCGGGAGATGGTGCCCCTCGAGGTCAAGACCCGCAAGGGGCTCGAGCGGGTCGAGAAGGACGAAGGGGTGCGGCCCGAGACCACCCTCGAGTCGCTGGCGGCCCTGCGCCCGGCCTTCAAGAAAGATGGGGTGCTGACCGCGGGCAACGCCTCGCAGATTTCCGACGGGGCCTCGGCGCTGCTCCTGGCCAGCCCCGAAGCCGTACAGAAGCACGGCCTGAAGCCCATCGCCCGCATCCTGGGCAGCAGTTGGGCCGCCGGCGAGCCCTGGCGTTTCCCCGAAGCCCCCATTCCGGCGGTCAAAAAACTGCTGGAGAAGCTTCATATGAGCATTGCCGACTTCCACCTGTTCGAAAACAACGAGGCCTTTGCCCTCAACAACCTGCTCTTCAACCGCTTGCTGGGGGTGCCCATGGATCGCCTGAACGTGCACGGCGGGGCCATCGCCCTGGGCCACCCCATCGGGGCCTCGGGGGCGCGCATCCTGACCACCCTGATTCACGCCCTGCACACCCACCGCCAGGAGCGCGGCCTGGCGGCCATCTGCCACGGCACCGGCGGCTCCACGGCCATGGCGGTGGAGGCCGTGGGGTAGGCCTCGGTTAACATCCGAACACAGCATCGAGCCGGGGAGGAAACTATGGAAGACGCCCCCAGACCCGACCAAAAAACCTGGGTTGAAGAAATTCAGGTGCAGGGCAGCGAGCTCGTAAGCAAAATTCAGGAGCTATTGCGCGATGCTACCGCCACGCGGGTGACCATCTGCAAGCCCAACGGCGAGGAACTCTTATCGCTGCCGCTCACCGTGGGTGTGCTGGTGGGCGGTTTGCTGACCCTGGCCGCCCCGCGGCCTGATTGCCCAGTTCAAGCTCAAGGTTGAGCGCAACGCCGAGGGGCAGCTCGAGGTGTGGACGCTTGAACAAAAAGCCAAGACCGGCTTCCCCGATCAACCGGCCTAGAACGGCACTTTCAAGGAACCCAGGCCGGGAGCAGGTCTTCCAGGCCCACCTCTTCGATACTCCAGCTGACTTCGGTCACCCGGTACTCGGCCTGGGCCGCGATGAAGTCGGCGGCCTCGCGCAGCACGGTCTCGACCCAGACGCTGTCGTAGCCGATCAGGCTGAAACCCACCACCTCCCAGCCATGCTCGTCCTGCCCGGCCAGGCGGGCCGCCGAGACCGGAAAGCGCGCGCGCAGCCGCTCGATGGTGGGCTTGACCAGGGCTCGCTTTTCCTTGAGGCTTTTGACCCAGGGCATTTCCAGGCGCGCGGTGTAGAGGCCCAGGTAGGCTTTCATACCCAGATTGTGCCACACCCTCGAGCCGGTGGGGCTAAATTGCTTCCGAGGTATCCAGCAGCAGACGCTCTGCACCGCTGTACACGTTAAAACTGTCCCGCAAGAAGCCAATCAGGGTGAGGTTGAAGGCCTGGGCCAGTTCTACGGCCAGGCTGCTGGGGGCCGAGATGGCGCACAGTACGGGAGCGCCCGCGGCCAGGGTTTTTTGCACCAGTTCGTAGCTGGCCCGCCCGCTGACCAGCACCATCTGCTCGGAGAGGGGCAGGCGGTTTTCCAGCAGGGCCCAGCCCAGCAGTTTGTCCAGGGCGTTGTGGCGGCCCACGTCCTCGCGCAGGGCCAGGAGGCGGCCTGCTCGGTCGAACAAAGCGGCGGCGTGCAGCCCCCCGGTCTGGGCAAAGAGGGTTTGCTGGGCGCGGAGCTGCTTGGGTAGCTGGGTAATTACCTGGCTCGAGACCCGCCAGCTTATATCCAATGGCGCATGGCGACGCTGCAGGTTTTCCAGGCTGGCCTTCCCACACACCCCACAGGCCGAGGTGGTGTAGAAGTGGCGTTCCAGCGGGGCCAGATCGGGCAGGGTGGCCGCGTTTAGCTCGACGTTCACGATGTTGTACTGCTGGGGCTCGCTGGGGTCGGTGCAGTAGGCGATGCGCCGAATTTCCTCCCGGCGGCGAACCAGCCCTTCGGAGAGCAAAAACCCTGCGGCCAGCTCGAAGTCGTGGCCGGGGGTGCGCATGGTGATGGCGACGGTTTTCCCGCGGGTTTGTGCAGCCAGCAGCCGGATTTCCAGCGGCTCCTCGGTGGCGACCAGGTCAAACCGGGCCGAGGCCTGGCCCTGCTCAATCCGCAGCAGCCGGGTTCGGGTGCGGGCTTTGGGGCGGTGGTTGGGTGTGGATATAGACATACGCCTCTTTATAGGCCGGAATTTTGGCCTGGCTCGAGCGCAGCCTGGGGTCAATCAAGGCGTTGCCCTCGGGCCAGTGCACCTGGAGGCTGCCGGGCCGCACCTCGGCCGCGAAGACCCGGCCCGCCAGGGTGCCAAAAGGGTTGTGCAGCCAGACCGGCTGGCCGGGCTGTAAGCCCAGCTTTTCCAGGTCGCTGGGGTTCATCAGGACGGCGTCGCGGGGGGCGCCGTTGATGGGGTCGGTGGCCTCGTGCACCATGCTGTTGAACTGCTTGCCGCGTCGGGTAACCAGGTGAAACGCGCCCTCGGGCACGCTGTTTTGCGCCAGCGCGACCGGCAGAAAACGGGCCCGCCCGCTGGGGGTGGGGCAGACCCCGCCGGGGCAGAGGTGGGGCCCCCCGTACTGGAAGGCGTCGCCCCGGGCCTTTAGGTGCTGGATGCCGTCGTAGAGGGGGACGACCCGGGCAATCTCGGCCCGCACCGCGGCGGTATCGGCAAAGCGCACCTTTTCGGCCAGCTCGGGCCTGCACATGCGGGCCACCACCTCCTGGAAGACCTGCCCTTCCCAGCGGGCCTCGGGCAGGCGGGGGCCGGGGATCTCGGGGCTGAAGATTACCCGGCGTTCGGTGGTGGTCTCGGTGCAGCCGCCCGGAATCTCGTAGCGGGTGGTGGCGGGGAGCAGAATCACCTCCTCGGCGGGCTCGACCAGCATCTGTGAGGAAAGCACGATGTCCTGGTGCACCCGCAGCGGCACCTGGGCCAGGTGGGCCTCGGCCTGGGCCGGGCTGGGCAGGGTCTCGAGGAAGTTGCCCCCCACGCTCCACAGCACCTCGAGGCCCCCCTCGAGCATCTCCGTCACGGTCAGGCCCGGCTGGCTGGGCACCGCAAAGCCCCAGGCTTTTTCCAGGGCCGCGGCGGTTTCGGGATTAATCGGCAGGCCCCCGGGAAATACCGTGGCATAGGCCCCCATCTCGGCCCCGCCCTGCACGCCCGAATGCCCGCGGATGGGCATCAGGCCGCAACCTTCGCGCCCCAGGTAGCCCCGCGCCAGGCCCAGGTTGATGATGCTCTGCACGCTCTCCTCGCCCGAGCGGTGCTGGGTGATGCCCATGCTCCAGACCAGCACGGCCCTTTCGGCCTTGGCAAGCAGCAGGGCGAACTCGAGTATCTCGGCTCTGGAGAGCCCGCTCAGGCCCTCGAGCGTCTCCCAGGGGGTTTGTTTGAGCTGATCGGCCAGCGCCTCAAAGCCCTCGGTGTGCTCGGCAATAAAGGCCTGGTTGAGCCAGCCCTGCTCTATCAGGTGCTTGAGGGTTCCGGTGATAAAGGCGCTGTCACCCCCCGGCTGTACCTGGAAGAAGCGGTCGGTGATCTTGGTGCCAAAGAGCGCACTCTCGGGGTCGGAGGGAATCCAGTAGTGCCGCATGGCCGGTTCCAGGTAGGGGTTGACGCAGACCACCTGGGTTCCGGCTTTTTTGGCGTAGTACAGGTACTTCATCATCACCGGCTGATTAACCGCCGGGTTGGAACCGAAAAACACCACTAGATCGGTGCCGATCAGGTCGCGGTAGCTGCAGGTGGTGGCGGCCACCCCCAGCGCGGCCTTGAGGGCCACGGTGCTGGGACTGTGGCAGATGCGGGCCGCGTTGTCGATGTTGTTGCTGCCCAGGGCCCGCACCGCTTTCTGCACCACGTAGTAGGTCTCGTTGGGGGTGCCCCGGCTGGTGAGGTAAAAGCCCATCTTCTCGGGAGGGGTTTTGCAGAGCCTCCAGGCGATGCGGTCGAGGGCCTCGTCCCAGCTGATCCGGGTGAACCCCGCTTCCCCCCGGCGGCGGCGCATGGGGTAGGGGAGGCGGCCCAGTGCCCGCAGCTCGGCGGAGCTTCTGGACTTGAGGTCTTCCACATTCCGCAAAACTTCCGCCTTCAGAGGCCCCATGGTGTTGAGCCGCAGCAGGCGCAGCCGGATGTTGCAGAGGTGGATGCCCTTAATCGTCCAGTCCCTCAGGCCGCTGGTGCCCAGGGCGCAGCCGTCGCAGACCCCATCGCGCAGGATGCGCCAGGCGTACTCGAGGTTGTCGGCGTTCTCGCCGATGGCCCGGAAGACCTCGAGGAAGTTGTTGGGCTTTTGCAGCCCCAGCCCAAACGGCCGCAGGCTCACCCAGGTTTCGGGGCTCCACCCTTTTTTCACCGGCTTGAGTGCCACCGCTTACCTCCGCTGAACGCCCCTATTCTAAGGCCAGATCGGGGCGCGGGTGTGTGAGCGCGGGGTTGTCCTCAAAACTTAGCCAATTGCCCTGCCAATCGAAATACTCCAGCGCCCCCAGCCGTTTTTTGTAGTCGTACTCGGAAGGTTCCAGGTAGGCGTAGCCGGGGTAGTAGTAGGCCTTGCCCCAGGCCCTCGAGAGCAGAATCGAGTGCAGGATCATCAGGATGCCCAGGCTGCGCCTGGAGAGGTCGGGGTCGAAGCACTGGTAGACGCTCGAGGTGGCCTGGGCCCCCTCGTCCAGATAGCTGATGCCCACCAGACGGCCCTGGTGGTGCAGGGTCAGGCTGTGGCAGCGGCAGGGGATATGGGCCGGATGCCGCGAGATGAAGTTGTAAATGCTTTTGGGGATGCTGTGGGAAAAGCGGGTTTTGTGCCGGGCAAAAAGCGCCTCCACCTGGGCGTTCACAAAGGCCGGCTGTAGCTTTACCTGGATGTCCTGGTTCTTCTTGAGCACCCGCTGCTGGCTTCGACGCAGGACAAACCCGGCCAGCCGCACCCGCAGGGGCAGCACGGTGTGGCTTCCAGTTTGACTGTAACGAAAAAAGTACTCCCCGAAGTGGCGCCAGCCCTTGGCCCAGAGCCGATCCATGGTCTTGGGCTCGACCTCAGCGGCCAGAAAATACTCATTCAGGTAAGGCACCATCGCTGGATGAGCCTACCATTCAGGTATGCTTCCGAGGGCCCTACACCGACTGGAGGTGGGCATGAAACAGCGGGTCGAAGATGTGGGGCTTTTCCATGTGGGGCGAGTGGCCGGTGTCCGGGATCACCTCTTCGCGGAAGGAGCCGCCGTTGGCCCGGTACTGCTCGAGCACATAACGGGTCTGCCCCACCATCGGCTGCGGGGGGTGCACCTCGTCGCCCGGCCAGCCGGGTACCACCCCCAGCTTGCCCAGGGTGCCCATGTTGAAGAGGCTCATATCCCCCACAATCGGGTCGTCGGAACCGCGCACCCAGAGGATGGGCGGCTTGGTGGGGGCCGTGAGCATTCTTTGCACGCTATCCCCCACGTACTTGGGCGAGATGGCGTTGGCCGGCCCCCACTTTCCAGGGGCAACCCCCGGCCAGTGGGGTGAAGGCACAGCGTCGCCGGGATACTTGTTGGGTCCGATTTTCTCCGAGAGCACGCCCGAGAGCAGGGCCTCCTCGCGGGGATGCCGGAAGGGCGGCTTCCAGTAGAAGCTGTTCATAACGTTGCGGGGGGCGGCCTGAAACTCGCTGCCCCGGTAGCCCTCGGCAATCAGCCGGGCGAACTCGGGGTTGACGATGCCCGCTCCCGAGCCGGCAAAGTCCGGGGCGCAGGGGGTTCCCTGGATATCCTTGGTGCCGCCAAAGCCAAAAGGGGAGCCGGGCGCGATGACGGTGGCGGTGAGGATGCGCTCGGGGGCGGCTGCCAGCATGGCCCAGACCACACTACCCCCCAGCGAATGCCCGGCCACGTGAAAGCGGGCATAGCCCATTACATCCATCAGGTCGAGCAGGTCGTTCACCCAGTCCATGCAGCCGCGGGTGGCGTCAATCAGCTTGTCCTCGGTGTCGCCATAGCCGCGCAGGTCGGGCGCGATGGCACGGTAGCCAAGGGGCAGGGCCAGCATGGTTTCTTCCCAGAAGGTGCTGCTGCTGGCGTTGCCGTGAATCAGGAGCACCGGCACCCCGTCGGAGGGGCCCCGCAGCAGCACGTGCATCTTGAGGCGAGGGGTCTCGATCATGGTGGAAACCAGGCCTGGCAAGGTTGGGATGGAACCCATAGCACACTCCTTCAGAGTTAGATATGCCGCCATGTTACCCGGTTGCTGTTACAAACCTGTTACCCATGGTGAGATGGAACAATCGAGTCCGGTGAAACTGGGTATCCTTTGGGGTATGTGGGATCTGGTGATTGTGGGGGCTGGGCCAGTGGGGCTGGCTGCTGCCATCGAGGCCAAGCGGGTGGGGCTGCGAGCGGTGGTACTGGAAAAGGGCACCATCGTGCACACCCTGTACCGCTGGCCCAGGGAGACGGTCTTTTTTAGTGAGGCCAGGAACATCGAAATCGGGGGGCACCCTTTCCCCTCGCTCTCGGCCAAGCCCACCCGCCGCGAGGCCTTGCAGTATTACCGCCGGGTGGCCGAAAACGAAGGGCTGGACATCCGCACCTACACCGAGGTGACCGACCTGTACCCCGAGCTGGGGCATTTCAGGGTGAGCTACCGCGACCGCGATGGGGAGGGGGAGCTGAAGAGCCGCTTTGTGCTGGTGGCGACGGGCTACTACGACAACCCCAACCGCCTGGGGGTGCCAGGGGAGGATCTACCCCACGTGCGCTACGGCCTGGACGAGACCCTGCCCTACTGGAACCAGCGGGTGGTGGTGGTAGGGGGTTCCAACAGCGCGGTGGAGGCGGCCCTCGAGCTCTACCGCGGCGGGGCCAGGGTCACGGTGGTTCACCACGGGCCTGAGATTCGGCCCAGGGTCAAGTACTGGCTCAAACCCGACTTCGAGAACCGGGTGCGGGAGGGTTCCATCCAGCTTTTGCTCAATACCAAGGTGCGGGAGATTGCCCCGCGGGCGGTGTGGGTGGAGACCTCGAGCGGGCAAGGCTTCCAGAGCATTCCCTGTGATTTCGTGCTTATTCACATCGGTTACAGAGCCGTGGATGGGCTATTGCGCCGGGCCGGGGTGGCCTACCAGGGCGACGCGCCGGTGCTCAGCGAGGCTTACGAGACCAGCCTCGAGGGCCTCTTTGTGGCCGGAAGCGCGGGGTACGGGGCTGATACCCGCACGGTATTTATTGAGAACGGCCGGGAGCACGCCAGAAGGGCTGTGCAGGCCATGGCTGCGCGCTTGCAGACAGTGAGCGGCTCTGCGGTGTGAGCCTTGACACGGTATACCAAACACCCGTAAACTCTTTCACAAGATGCTACTGCCGAGCAGCCTAATCCTAACCGTGGTAGGCCTAGTAATTACCGGGCCTAGGGGGGATTTGGTCTAGCGAAGAGCCTATAAGCGCATCCTAAAGCCCCCCGAAGCCTCGGGGGGCGGTTCTTTGAGGAGAGAGGTATGAACGGAGCCGCCGCCATTCTGAAAGCCCTGGAGATGCAGGGAGTGGACACCATTTTTGGGCATCCGGGGGGCACCATTATGCCCACCTACGACGCCCTCTACGACTCGCCCATCCGCCACATCCTGGTGCGCCACGAGCAGGCCGGTGTACACGCCGCAACCGCCTATGCCCGGGCCTCGGGCCGGGTGGGGGTGTGCATGGCCACCTCGGGGCCGGGGGCCCTGAACCTGGTCACGGGTTTACAGGATGCCCTGATGGACTCCACGCCGGTGGTGGCCCTGACCGGCAACGTGCCCCAGCACCTGATTGGCACCGATGCCTTTCAGGAGGCCGACGTGGTGGGCATTACCCAGCCGGTCACCAAGCACAATTTCCAGGTGCGCAACGTCAACGACATTCCGCGGATAATTGCCGAGGCTTTCTACATCGCCTCGACCGGACGGCCCGGCCCGGTCTTGATCGATTTCCCTAAGGATGTACAGCAAGCCGAGTTTACCGGCAGCTTCGATGTGGAGATTAATCTGCCGGGCTACAAACCCACCTACAAGGGCCATCCCCGGCAGATCGAGCGGGCCCTCGAGGCCCTGCAAAAAGCCGAAAGACCCGTGCTGATGGTAGGCGGTGGGGCGCTGAATGCGGCGCCGGAGATTGTGGCCCTGGCCGAGAAAACCGGCATGCCGGTGATCCCGACCCTGATGGGGCTGGGGGTGTTCCCCGGAACCCACCCGCAGTGCCTGGGGATGCCGGGGATGCACGGCTCGGTGGCGGCCAACCGGGCCATCCACCACGCCGATACCATTCTGGCCATTGGCCTCCGCTTCGACGACCGGGTGACCGGCAAAGTCTCGCGCTTTGCACCCCACGCCCATACCGTTATTCATGTGGACATTGACCCCGCCGAGATCGGCAAGCTGGTCAAGACCACCATTCCGGTGGTGGGGGATGCCAAATGGGTGGCGGCGGAGCTGGTTAAGGGGGCCAAAAAGCTTCACCTGAGCAAGTGGTGGGCCCAGCTCGAGGACTGGAAGACCAAATACCCCTTTGCCTGGAAGCCCAAGCCCCACCTGCAAAGCCAGGAGGTGATCCAGGCCTTCTGGGAGGCCACCAAGGGCAAAGCCGTGGTAACCGCGGGGGTGGGCCAGCACCAGATGTTTACCGCGCAGTTTTATAAGTTCGACGCCCCGCGCTCCTGGATCAACTCCGGGGGCCTGGGCACCATGGGGGTGGGCCTGCCCTTTGCCATTGGGGCGGCGCTGGCCCGACCGGGCGAGCTGGTGATCGACTTTGATGGCGATGGCAGTTTCCAGATGACCCTGCAGGAGCTGGCCACCCTCAAGAAACACAACCTGAACGTCAAAATCGTGATTCTGAACAACGGCTTTTTGGGTATGGTGCGGCAGTGGCAAGACCTGTTCCATGCCAAGCGCTACAGCGAGGTCTACCTGGCCGACTCCAACCCCGACTTCGCCAAGCTGGCCGAGGCCTACGGCATCCGGGGCATCACCCTGACCGACAAGGCCAAGCTGCATGAGACCGTCAAGGAGGTGCTGGCCCACCCCGGCCCGGTGCTACTGGAAGCGCGGGTCTACCACGAGGAAGGGGTTTTCCCCATGATTCCCTCGGGGGGTGCGGCAGAGGACATGATTATCGAGAACCCGCGGGAGACCGTGGCGGGCGACTAAGCCCTGAATGGAGACTGTTCATGAGGCACTTGGTTTCGGTACTGGTACAGGACAACCCGGGCGTTTTGCAGCGTGTGGCTGGGCTGATTGCCCGTCGGGGCTTCAACATCGAGTCGCTGGCGGTGGGGCGCACCCATCAGCCGGGTCTGTCGCGCATCTCGCTGGTGGTTTCGGGCGACGATGCGGTCTTGGAGCAGGTGGAGAAGCAGCTCAACCGCCTGATTGAAGTTATTAAGGTAACCGATCACTCCGAGCCCCACGTGGAGCGCGAGCTGGCGCTGGTCAAGGTGAGCATCGCCGGCATGGAGGAGCGCCTCGAGGTCAAGGACATTGCCGAGGCCTTCCGGGCCCGCATCGTGGATGTGGCCAAAAAGTCCATCATCTTCGAGCTCACCGGCGACTCCACCAAGGTCAACAACTTTGTCGAGGCCATGCGGCCTTACGGCTTGCTCGAGGTCATGCGCACCGGCGCGGTGGGGATGTCCCGCGGCGAGCAGGTGCTCAAGGTACGCGAGAAGAAGGCGGTCTAGGATGGGCGACGGCCCATCTTTTGTTTTTTGTGAAGACGTCGGAGGGGCGGCCCTTCGACCTTCGATGAGGAGAAAAGAATGAAGATTTACTACGACCAGGACGCAGACATCGGCTTTATCAAAGACAAGACTGTGGCCATTCTGGGCTTTGGCTCGCAGGGCCATGCCCACGCCCTTAACCTGCGGGACTCCGGCATCAAGGTGGTGGTGGGGCTGCGCCCCGGCAGCCGCAACGAGGAGAAGGCCCGTAAAGCGGGGCTCGAGGTGCTTCCGGTAGGGGAGGCGGTGCGCAGGGCCGATGTGGTGATGATCCTGCTCCCGGACGAGACCCAGGGGGCCGTTTACAAGGCCGAGGTGGAACCCAACCTGAAGGAAGGGGCTGCCCTTGCCTTCGCCCACGGCTTCAACATCCATTTCGGCCAGATCAAGCCGCGCCGCGACCTGGACGTCTGGATGGTGGCCCCCAAAGGCCCCGGCCACCTGGTGCGCTCGGAGTACGAGAAAGGCTCGGGCGTGCCCTCGCTGGTGGCGGTCTACCAGGACGCCTCCGGGTCGGCCTTCCCCACGGCGCTGGCCTACGCCAAGGCCAACGGCGGCACCCGCGCCGGCACCATCGCCACCACCTTCAAGGACGAGACCGAGACCGACCTGTTCGGCGAGCAGACCGTGCTGTGCGGGGGCCTGACCCAGCTCATCGCCGCCGGTTTCGAGACCCTGGTGGAGGCCGGCTATCCCCCCGAGATGGCCTACTTTGAGTGCCTGCACGAGGTGAAGCTGATCGTGGACCTGATCTACGAGTCAGGCTTCGCCGGGATGCGCTACTCCATCTCCAACACCGCCGAGTACGGCGACTACACCCGCGGCCCCATGGTGATCAACCGCGAGGAGACCAAGGCCCGCATGCGCGAGGTGCTGCGCCAGATTCAGCAGGGCGAGTTTGCCCGCGAGTGGATGCTGGAAAACGTGGTGGGCCAGCCCACCCTGAACGCCAACCGCAACTACTGGAAAGACCACCCCATCGAGCAGGTGGGCCCCAAGCTGCGGGCCATGATGCCCTTCCTCAAGTCCAGGTTCACGAAGGAAGAGGTCGGTAGCTGACCCATGTCGGCAGAATGGGAGGTTGTATGCGGCACATCCGAATTTTCGATACCACCCTGCGGGACGGCGAGCAGAGCCCTGGTGTAGCCCTTTCCCTCCAGCAGAAGCTGGAAATCGCCCATGGGCTGGCCCGGCTCAACGTGGACATCATCGAGGCGGGCTTCCCGGTGAATGGGGCCAGCGAGTTCGAGTGTGTCTCGCGCATCGCCGCCGAGGTCAAGGGGCCGGTGATCTGCGCCCTGGCCCGCACCCACAAGCTCGACATCGAGCGGGCTGCGGCGGCCCTCGAGAAGGCCGAGAAAAAGCGCATCCACGTGTTTACCAGCGCCTCCAAGGTGCACCTGCAGTACATGCTGCGCAAGACCCCGGAGGAGATATTGGAAATTTCCGACGCCATGGTGCGCTACGCCCGGCAGTTCACCGACGACGTGGAGTTTAGCGCCCAGGACGTAATGCGGGCCGACTTCGACTTCGTCATGAAGCTCTACGAGACCGCCATCAACGCCGGGGCCACCACCATCAACATCCCCGACACCACCGGCTACGGCACCCCGCAGGAGTACGGGGCCCTCATCAAGCGCATCTACGACGAGGTGGTGCGGGGACGGGATGTGCACATCTCGGCCCACTGCCACGACGACCTGGGCATGGCCACCGCCAACAGCCTGGCCGCGGTGGAGAACGGGGCCACCCAGATCGAGTGCACCATCAACGGCATCGGGGAGCGGGCGGGCAACACCGCGCTGGAAGAGGTGGTAATGGCTTTGTACGTGCGCCGCGACCACTACAAGGCCCATACCCAGATCAACACCCGCGAGCTGTACCGCATGAGCCGGATGGTGGAGCGCTACACCGGCATGGTGGTGCAGCCCAACAAGGCCATCGTGGGGGACAACGCCTTCGCCCACGAGTCGGGCATCCACCAGGACGGGGTCATCAAGAACAAAGAGACCTACGAGATTATGAACGCCGAGCTGGTGGGCCGCCAGGCCGCGGTGCTGGTGCTGGGCAAGCACTCCGGGCGGGCCGCGGTCAAGAAAGCCCTGGCCGACCTGGGTTACAAGCTGGACGACACCCAGATTGGCGCGATTTTTGCCCGCTTCCGGGAGATTGTGGAGCGCAAAGGCCCCATCGAGACTGAGGAACTGCGGGCCCTGGTGGAGAGCGAGTCGGTCTCGACCCCGCACCTGTTCAACCTCGAGAAGCTCCAGTTCTTCTCCGGCTACGGCATGCTGCCCACCGCTACGATAAGCCTCGAGACCCCCAAAGGCGTGGTCACCACCACCGCGATTGGGGACGGGCCGGTGGACGCGGTGTATAAGGCCCTGTCCGAGGCCATCGGGTTCAAGCCCGAGCTCGAGCTGTACCGGGTGGAGTCGGTAACCGGGAGCACCGAGGCTTTGGGTGAGGTCACGGTCAAGCTCAAGTTGGGCGAGGTGATGGCCACCGGGCACGGCATCTCCCCGGACATCATCGAGGCTTCAGCGCGGGCCTACCTGGATGCCGCCAACAAGCTGGCCGCGGGGCAGTCGGCGCGGCATCCGAAGTCGCTCGAGGAAGTGCAGCGCTCGGGTTTGGGCAAATAACCATGATCGAAATCCTCGACACCACCCTCCGCGACGGCACCCAGGGCGAAGCAGTCAACCTGTCCTCGGACGACAAGATCGCCATCGCCAAGCGCCTGGCGGCTTTCGGGATTCCCCTCATCGAGGGGGGCTGGCCGGGCAGCAACCCCAAGGATGCCGAGTTCTTCGCCCGCATGAAGGGGGTAGACCTGGGGAATAGCCAGCTCTGCGCCTTTGGCTCCACCCGGCGCAAGGGGGTGCGGCCCGAGGACGACCCCTCGGTGCAGGCCATGCTGGCGGCGGCCACCCCGGTGGTTACGGTGGTGGCCAAAAGCTGGGACTTTCACGTGACCCACGCGCTCGAGGTCTCCCTGGAAGAAAACCTGCGCATGATCGAGGAGACCTACCGCTACCTGGTCTCCGAAGGCAGGCGGGTGATCCACGACGCCGAGCACTTCTTCGATGGCTTCAAGGCCAACCGGGGTTATGCCCTGGCTACGCTCGAGGCTGCCGTGCGGGGTGGGGCCGACACCCTATGCCTGTGCGATACCAACGGGGGCAGCCTGCCCGAAGAGGTCTTCGAGATCACCCAGGCCGTGCGCCAGGCTTTCCCTGGGGTGACCATTGGGATTCACCCCCACAACGACGCGGAGCTGGCGGTGGCCAACGCCCTGGCCGCGGTGCGGGCCGGGGCCACCCACGTGCAGGGCACCATTAACGGCTACGGCGAGCGCTGCGGCAACCTGAACCTGACCAGCGCCATCCCCAACCTGATGCTGAAGTACGGCCTGTCGCTCAAAGGGCTCACCCTCGAAAAACTCGCTGAGTTGCGCGAGGTCTCGCACTTTGTGGACGAGCGGGCCAACCTGGCCCCCAACATCCGCGCGCCCTACGTGGGGGATGCAGCCTTTGCCCACAAGGGGGGCATCCACGTCTCGGCGGTGCTCAAAGACCCCCGCACCTACGAACACGTGCCGCCCGAGATGGTAGGCAACAGCCGCCGGGTGCTGGTCTCCGACCTCTCGGGCCGAAGCAACCTGCTGGCCAAGCTGTCCGAATCGGGTGTGAATGTGCCCAAGGAGATGGCCGGGGCCTTGCTGGAAGAGGTCAAGCAGCTCGAGCACGCCGGCTACTCGTTTGAAGGGGCCGAGGCCAGCTTTTACCTGCTGGCCCATAAGCTGCGCGGCGGCCGCATGCCCTTCAGCGTGGAGGGCTTCACGGTGTTTGTGCACGTCAACGACGCCAACCCCGAGACCCCCACCTGGGCCGAGGCCACGGTGCGGGTTAAGGTGGGCGAGACCCTCCAGCACACCGCCGCCGAAAGCCAGCATGGGCCGGTCTCGGCGTTGGACAAAGCCTTCCGCAAGGCCATTGAGTCCTTTTACCCCGAGATTGCCGAGATCGAGCTTTCCGACTACAAGGTGCGCATTCTCTCGGGCCAGGAGGCTGGTACGGCCTCCGGGGTGCGGGTCATGATCGAGATGCACCGGGCCGGGGAGCGCTGGAGCACTGTGGGGGCCAGTAAAAACAACCTCGAGGCCTCCCTCAAAGCCCTCACCGATGGCTACGCCTATGCCTTGGTGAAGAGCCAGCCCATACCGCAGGACTAGGGCCGCTGGCTGGCCTCCTCGAGGCTGGGGGTTTGGGGCTGGGTTTGGCTATAGGCCGCGAGGGCTTTTTCCTCAGCGGGGATGCGCACACACAGCAACAGCCAGGCGTTGAGGACGGTGGCCGCCAGGGCTGTAATCCAGGCGTTAAAGATGAGGGGCAGGGACAGCAGCTCCAGGGCCACTGCCAGGTAGTTGGGGTGGCGCAGGTAGCGGTAGGGTCCTCGAGTGATTCGCTGGCCCCCAGGAACGATCACAATCCGGGTATTCCAGTACTGGCCCAGGCTGCCAATGGCCCAGTAGCGCAGACCCTGGGCCAGCAAGAAGACCAGCAGCCAGAATCCCCAGATGGGGGAGGGCTGGTTGCGGGCAAGCCCTTCCAGCAGCCAGCCCAGCATCCAGCCGATGTGCAGCAGAAAAAACAGCGGGTAGTGCTCTCGTCCGTACTCTTTGGCCCCCTGCGCCAAAGCCCAGCGCAGGTTGGCCTGGGCCAGGCGAAGCTCCAGCAGCCGCTGGAGTACCACCCAGATCAGCGCGACCCAAAGCCCTACCACTGCAAAACCACCCCTTCGGCGGCAAAGCCAGGCCCCAGGGCCAGCAACAACCCTTTGCTGCCGGGTGCGGGCCGCTCGAGCTGGTACATTTGTCGCTCCAGCACAAAAAGCACGGTGGGGCTCGACATATTGCCATACTTTTTGAGCACGCAGAAGGCGGCCTCGAGGCTCTTTTCATCCACCCCCAGGCCGTTGCGGTAGGCGGCCAGCACCTTGGCCCCGCCGGGGTGGAGCGTCCAGGTTTGAACATCCTGGCTCGATAACCCGTAGCCGGCCAGACCGTCCTCGATCAGGGGCCCCAGCGCCCCCTCGACCAGGGCCGGGATGCTCTGAGCAAAGCGTACCTGCAAGCCCTCGAGGCCCAGATCCCAGCCCATCACCGCGTAGCTATCGGGCAACAACCGGCTGAAGCCCCCCAGCACCGCCGGGCCGCCAGCACCTTGCCCCAGCACCGCTGCGGCCACGCCATCGGCAAACAGGCTGGTAGCAACCAGGTTGCTCTTGCTTTTGTCACCCCGTACAAAAGTAAGGCTGCAAAGCTCAACCGCCACCAGTAGAACGTAGCGCCCTGGGTTTTGCTGGGCCAGCTCGGCGGCCCGGGCCAGCCCGGCGGCCCCGCCGGCGCAGCCCAGGCCCCACAGGGGCAGGCGGAGCACCGAGAGCGGAAGACCCAGGCGCTGGGCCAGGTAGGCCTCGAGGCTGGGGGTCGCAAGGCCGGTGCTGGTCACCAGTACCACTGCCCCAACCTGCTGGGGCTTCAGGCCGGCCAGGCCTAGGGCTTTGCGGCTGGCCTGTTCACAGAGCTCGAGGGCGGTATCGAACCAGCGCTGATTTTTCTCACTAAAGCTGCGCGGCGCTGCGAACCACTCGAGCGGCGCGGCCAGGTAACGCGACTCGATGCCGGTGTTTTCGAAGATGTTCAGCAGGCGCTCCAGGCCCGCCAGCCCCTCGAACAAAACCTCTACCAGCGCGCGAACCTCTGGCTGGCTTACTTTGTAGGGCGGGTGGGCGGTGGCGACGCTTAGAACCCTGGCTTGCACACTCATACCTCAGGTATCGCTTTCGGGGGTGGCGCAGGAGTCGCGAAACACAAACTGCGAGATGCGCTTGCGCTGGTCGGACTTCCAGTCAATGCGGGGTCGGGGGTTATCGGGGGGCAGGTAGCCCAGCCGGTAGATGGCCATGAGTTCCAGGTGCTCAGGTACTTCCAGCAGCCGCTTGATTTCCTCCCAGGCCTCGGGAATTTCCATGGGTGTGGAGACAAACTGAATGCCCATGCCCAGCTCCACCGTGGTGAGCCAGATGTTCTCGATGGCCATGCCCAGCCCCAGCACGCTGTAAAATCCGGAGAGTTCTCCCGGGCGGTACTCCTGCTTATCCAGCAGCGCTGCCAGCAACAAAGGCGAGCTTGCAACCAGCTTGCGGTTGTCCTCACCCAGAATTTGCGGCACCCGCAAGGCCCGCAAAAGCCCCAGGGCCGAGGGGCTCATGACCTGGCGGGTAAAAGGGCGTAAGGGGCCCGGCAACTGGTCAATTAGAATCCCGTCGCGCCGCTCGGCCATCTCCTTTTCGCTGAAGCGAAAGTAAGGGCGGTAGCGCTCAAAAAACCGGCCATCGGCGATGAGCTGTTGCATGGTTCGCCCCCCAATCTCGGCGATTTTCTCCCGCTTGGCCCTGTCCTCAATCAAAATAAAGCGCCAGGGTTGAGAGTTGAAGTGACTGGGGGCCCGGCTGGCCGCCTCCATCAGCAGGTGCTGGTGTTCCCTGGATACGGGCCTGTCCAGAAAGGGGCCATTGGTGGTTTTACGCTTCCGGATTACCTCTAGAAATTCCACATCAACCCCCGATTGACAACAAGTATCCCACCAACCCCACCGCACCCAGTGTGGGATGGGGCCAGGTGTGGGGGCGGGCCTTGGGAAACAGGGCTAGGCAAGCGATGGTTAGCAACAACCACCACTCGCGCGTGAACACCAGGGCCAGCACCGCACTAACCAGCACCACCAGGTAAAGCGCGTGATGCCAGAGGCCGAAGTGGGCCAGCCGCAGTTGCGCGGCCAGCCCCACCAACAAATTGAGCACGTACAAACCTAAGCCCACAGCCAGGAATGGGGACATCCAAATTTAGCATACGGCACTGGGTCGATGAATGGTTTGTGGGCCTGGGGGTCTTTTTTATCTTTTCTCGCAGCTCGAGCCCGTCCAGCGCCCTCCCCGTGCCTGGCATTCGCGCCACAGGTTCTCCTCAGGGGCCCGCAACACCACCAGCACCAGACCGGCCGGGTAACCCCCGGCGCCAGCCCCCAGGCCCATGTTCAACCGGGTTATAACCAGGCGCTCGCGGGTGCTGGGCACCTGGGTGCTCACGTAACCCTGCCCATCCCAGGTGTAAACCACGCTCTTGATGATACGGCTGCTGGGACGATAGGGCGGGTTGACCTGTAGCTCAACTTCGATGGGCTTGAGAAAGCTGGTTGTGCCGGAGGAAAACCGGTAGATGCCCACCACTTCGCGCTCGGGTAGGGTCTGGATAAAAAAAACCTCGTTTTGAGGTGGGGAAGTGGGGACGGCCTGGAGGCGCTCGAGGCGGAATCGAACCGAAGAAACCAGGGCACCGGGTGGAATCAGAACCTGAATGCCGGGTAGCGTTAGGGCCCCCCCCTGGGCATCAATCCGGCGCTCAACCACTTGAGCACTCAGCCCCCATCCTGCAGTTGCCAGCAGACTAAATAGCAATAATAGCCGCATCATAGCTTGTCCACCCCTGGGCTCAGATTAACCCACGAATTTCTGAGAAAATCCATGTCCACACTGCACAAGCTAAGAATGTCACCAACCGACGATAAAAGAAAGCCAAGGTGATGCTTTGGCGGCAGCCGGCACTGCAAAAAACTCCCAATTTGGGTAGGTATGGCTTATCGGCTATAAACCTACCAGTTTTTTGGCTTCGGCAAGAACGGCTTTTACAGTTTTTTCTTCCTGGGCCTCGCAATAAATGCGCAATACAGGCTCGGTACCGGAGGCCCTGAACAACAGCCAACCGGCATCACCAAAAAGCCACTTTATGCCGTCCAGACTCTCGGTACCGCTCACCTGCTGACCGGCAATGGGCTTTGGGGTTTGTACCTTGGCCATGACTTCCTTGAGTTGCTCCATCGAGGGTAGGTGTAAGTCGATGCGGTCATAGGCGTGTTTGAAACCCAGCTCGACCTCAATTTCGGCAAACTGCTCTCCCAGGCTTTTCCCGGTATGCACAACGGATTCCAGGAGCAACAGCGCGTTCAGGAGGCCGTCGCGCTCGGGAAGATGCCCGGCCACACCAATACCGCCCGACTCCTCGCCCCCAATCAGCACATCGCCTTTTAGCATCTCATCGGTGATGTACTTAAAGCCGATGGGCGTAACCAGCAGCTCCAGACCCAGCCGGTGAGCGAGCTTATCTATCACTTTGGAGGTCGAGAAGGTTTTGACCACCCGGCCGGTGCGCCCTTTGCGGTGCAGGTGTTTGAGCAAGACCGCGAAGATTTGATGGCTGTTGAAGTGGATGCCGCCTGCCAGCACGGCCCCGATCTGGTCGGCGTCCCCGTCGTTGACCACGGCAAAGACAGGGTCTTGCTCGGCCTTTAGCACGGTCATGACGGTGAACAGGTTTTGCGGGATGGGCTCGGGGTTCACACCATAGAACATGGGGTCGGGCACGGCGTGCAGTTCACGCAGCTCGAGCGGCAACCCCGCGTGCTTAACAAAACCGGCCAGCCAGCCCGCCCCCGCCCCGCCCAGGCTGTCGTGGTACATCACCCCGGTGTAGCTGCGCAGGGCCTCCAGGTCTAGCTGCTGCGCGATAAAGTCGTAGTAGGCTTTCCGCACATCCAGGCTGTGCACGGTTGCGCTGGTTGTTTTGGGCGCTGCCCCCAGGTGCTTTTCCACTTCGGCTACCAGTGCTGGGGTGGCCGCACCGCCGTAGCTGCCCTTGATTTTGAATCCGAGATACTCGGCCGGGTTGTGGCTCGCCGTAATCATGACCCCGCCATCGGCCTGCAAGTGCTTAACGGCAAAAGACAGCACTGGGGTAGGAAGGTACGATTTGGAAAGGTAGACCTCGAGCCCATTGGCGGCCAGAACCTCGGCAGCTCTTTGAGCAAAGCGATGGGCCATAAAGCGGGTATCGTAGCCTACCACCACTTTCTTGCCCTGGTGCTCCAGGAGGTATTCAGCGTAGGCCTGGGCTACGCGAGCCACATTATCGAAGGTGAATTGGTCGCCAATAATGGCCCGCCAGCCGTCGGTGCCGAACTTGATGATGGTTTTTGATGGGGTGCTGACGGCTTCTGTTGCCTTTTCCATACCAGGAAACACTATACAGGGTAGGCGTAAGCCAGCCGCTTCAAATCTGCATCTTCATCCACGGGGCGGAGTTATGAAAGTTGGCCACGGCGCTGCCGGGCGGAACCAGCCCATCGCAGGCTATTCGGATGTCTTCCGGGAGCTTCATGTCCAGTACAGGTAGTAGGTGCTCGAGCTGCTCCACGCTTTTGGGCCCGATGATGGGTGCGGTAATGCCGGGCTGGTCTTTGACCCACAGAAGGGCCAGTTGGGCGGGGTCGTAACCGGCCTCGCGGGCCAGTTTGACAAAGCGGTTGCCCACCTCCACCGCTCTGGGCGTGACCCGCTCGGCGTAAATCCCACCCCGCAGGCGGGCGCGGGAACCCTCGGGGCGGATGTTGTCCTCAGCGTAGCGTCCGGCCAGCATGCCCATGGCCAGCGGCGACCAGGGCAGCAGGGCCAGGTTGTAGGCCTGGGCCATGGGAACCAGCTCGTTCTCGATGCGCCGATCCAGCAGGTTGTAGGGCGGCTGCTCCGAGACAAAGCGCACATAGCCCTTCAGCTCGCTCACCAGAATGCCCTCCAGCACCTTCCAGGCCGGGGCGGTGGAGCTGCCGATGTAGCGCACCTTGCCCTGCCGCACCAGGTCGGTCAGGGCCGCGAGCGTCTCGTCGATGGGCATGTCGAAAACCGGGCGATGAAGCTGGTATAGGTCGATATAGTCGGTTTGCAGGCGCTTGAGCGAGTCTTCGCAGGCCCGTAAGAGGTGGAGCCTCGAGTTCCCCCGGTCGTTGGGGCCGGGGCCGGTGGGGTAGTGGGCCTTGGTGGCAATGAGCACCTGGTCGCGCAGGCCGCTTTCTTTAAGGGTTTCTCCAATCACCCGCTCGGCCTCGCCTCGCATATAGCTGTTGGCGGTATCAATCAGGTTGATGCCGGCCTCAATGCCCCGCAGAATCATCTTTTTGGCCTCGGCCTCGGGGGTGGGGTTCAGGATGTTATCGGTTCCCAGGGCCAAGGGTGCTACTTTAACGCCGGTTCGGCCCAGATGGCGGTATTCCATAGGTGGCTCCCTTCAGGGTAGAACAGGTGTGTTCATCGGGCGGCATACCCCGCATCCACCAGCACCAGCGAGCCGGTCATGTAGCTGGCCTTGTCGGAGGCCAGAAACAGCACCACCTGGGCGATTTCGGCGGGGTCGGCCAGGCGGCCCATGGGCACGGTCTCAGCCAGGCGTTGCAGCAGTTCGGGGGTAACGGGTTCCTTGCGTTCGGACTGGAGCATGGGGGTGTTGACCTCGCCGGGGCAGACCGCGTTGATGCGGAGGCCGTCTTTGGCGTGCTCGAGGGCCAGGGCGCGGGTCAGGTTGTGCACGGCCCCCTTGCTTGCACAGTAGGCCGCCACCCCTGCTGCCCCCAGGTCGCCCCAGATTGAGCCAAAGTTGACGATGGCCCCGCGGCCCTGGGGCTTCATGGCCCGGATAGCGGCCCGGCACATAAAAAAGGTGCCGCTCACGTTCACCGCCATGACCCGTTGCCACTGCTCGTCGCTGGTCTCCTCGCCGCTGGCCCGCACGATGATGCCGGCCGCGTTGACCAGCACGTCGAGCCGTCCGTGCTGGGCGAGGGTATCGGCGACCACCCGGTCGCAGAAGGCCGATTCGCTGACATCCCCAACCCGTACCTGGGCGCCGATCTCGGCGGCCACCTGGCGGGCCCGCGCCTCGTTGCGATCCACAATCGTTATGTGGGCCCCGGCCCTGGCAAACTCCCTGGCCGTGGCCTCGCCCATGCCCGAGGCGCCTCCGGTTACGATCACCGCTTTTCCCTGGAAATCCACGGGTGCTCCTTATCCAGACAGCAGCGATTGTATTGAGGTGGATGGCCGGGGTCAATGTTTGGGCGAAGGAGCCCCACACTGGTATACTTCCCTGCGTAGATGGTATACCAAGCTGTGGCAGGTTGTTTACGGGAGGTTCAATGGTCTTAATCGCAGTGCCCAAAGAGACTGCTTCAGGCGAACGTCGGGTGGCGCTCACCCCGGATGTGGTGGGCCGCTTGCACAAAGAAGGCTGGAGGGTGCGCCTCGAGGCCGGCGCTGGAGCCCAGGCCTATTTCAGCGATGAAGCGTATCGCAACGCAGGGGCCGAGGTGGTGTCGCGCGACCAGCTTTTCCAGGGAGCGCAGGTGGTCTTTACCGTACAGCCTCTAGAACCGGCCGATCTGGAGAGGCTCGAGCCCGGCGCCATAGTGGCCGGTCTGATGTACCCCCACCGCGATCCGGCGCGGGTGCAGGCCATGGCCTCGAGGCAGCTTTCCGCCCTGGCGATGGAACTCGTTCCCCGCATCACCCGGGCCCAGAGCATGGACGTGCTCTCCTCCCAGGCCACCGTGGCGGGGTATGTGGCGGCCCTGATCGCGGCCCGCGAGAGCAGCCGCTTCTTCCCCATGCTGACCACCGCCGCCGGCACCATCCGCCCGGCCAAAGTGATGGTGATGGGGGTGGGGGTGGCGGGCTTGCAGGCCATCGCCACCGCGCGCCGCCTGGGGGCCAACGTCTGGGCCTACGATGTGCGCAAAGCCGCCGCCGAGCAGGCCTTGTCGCTGGGGGCCAAGGTCATTGAACTGCCCATCAGCGCCGAGGGCGAGGGGGGCTACGCCCGCGAGCTCACCGAGGAGGAAAAGAAAATCCAGCACGAGGCCCTGGCCAAAGAGGTCGGCAGCATGGACGCGGTCATCACCACCGCCCAGATTCCGGGCCGTAGGGCGCCCATCCTGATTACCCAAGACATGGTGGAAGGCATGAGCCCTGGCGCCGTCATCGTGGATCTGGCTGCCGAGTCGGGGGGCAACTGCGAGCTCACAAAGCCTGGGGAGACCCTCGAGGTAAACGGCGTGAAGATTGTGGGGCCCCTGAACCTGCCCAGCGCGCTCTCGGTGCATGCCAGCGAGATGTACGCTAAAAACCTTTACAACCTGTCCAAGCTCCTCATCAAAGACGGGCAGCTCGCGCCCGACTGGAGCGACGAGATTCTGGCGGGGGCTCTTTTAACCCATCAAGGTGAGATTACCCATGCGCCCACCAAGGCGCTGGTAGGAGGTGCGTGATGGACTCAACCTGGGCTGCGCTGTATATCTTTTTGTTGGCGGCTTTTACCGGATACGAAGTGATCAGCCGGGTGCCGGTGATTCTGCACACCCCCCTGATGTCCGGCTCCAACTTCATCCACGGGATTGTGGTGGTGGGGGCCATGGTGGTGCTGGGCCACGCCGAGACCCCTTTGGAACAGGCCATCGGCTTTTTTGGGGTGATTCTGGGGGCGGCCAACGCTGCGGGGGGCTACGCTGTAACCGAGCGGATGCTGGAGATGTTTGAGCGGAAGCCGAAGGGGGGTCAGTAGCTCTTAGGCCGATAGCCCTGGACTTGCCCGGCTATCAGCTTGCGCGACGCGGTTATGGAAAACTTCGTTCAGCTTATCTACTTCCTCACGGCCTTCCTGTTCATTCTGGGACTGAAGCGCATGTCCTCGCCCAACACCGCCCGCAGCGGGGTGGTCTGGGCCGGGGTGGCCATGGTGGCGGCCACATTGGTGACGTTTTTTGTACCCGGCCTGCACAACCAGGGTCTGATGATTCTGGCCATCGTGATCGGTACGGTGGTGGCCTGGATTGCCGCCAAGCGTGTGCAGATGACCGATATGCCGCAGATGGTAGCCATCTACAACGGCATGGGCGGTGGAGCGGCCGGGGCCATCGCGGCGGTTGAGCTTTTGCGCGGGGAGTTCGGCGAGGCCCAGGGGCTCAAACTCCTGGCCATCCTGGGGGCCTTGATCGGCTCGGTCTCCTTTACCGGCAGCCTGATTGCCTTTGCCAAGCTTCAGGGCCTGATGTCGAGCCGGCCCATCCAGTTCCCGACCCAAAAGCTGGTCAACACAGCGGTGGGGGTGGGGGCCTTGCTGCTGGCCCTGCTGGTGCTCTTTACGGAATCGGGGCCGCTTATTCTGGTTTTCTTCCTGCTGGCTCTGGCTTTTGGGGTATTGATGACCTTGCCCATCGGGGGCGGGGATATGCCGGTGGTGATCTCCCTCTACAACGCCTTCACCGGGCTGGCGGTGGGTTTTGAAGGCTTTGCCATTGGCAACGCCGCGCTGATTGTGGCGGGTACGGTGGTGGGGGCTGCCGGTACCTTGCTCACCCTCTTGATGGCCAAGGCCATGAACCGCAGTCTCTGGAGCGTGTTGGTGGGCGGCTTTGGCGTGGAGCAGGACAGCGGCGAAGTCAAGGGCAGCCTCAAGCCCATTGACCTCGAGGACGCCGCGGTGATGCTGGCCTACGCTTCGAAGGTTATCTTCGTGCCCGGCTACGGGATGGCGGTGGCCCAGGCCCAGCACAAACTGCGCGAGCTGGCAGACGTGCTCGAGGCCAAGGGGGTGGAGGTCAAGTTCGCCATTCACCCGGTGGCGGGCCGCATGCCCGGCCACATGAACGTGCTGTTGGCTGAGGCCGGGGTGGCTTACGAAAAGCTCTACGACCTGGAAGACATCAACCCCGAGTTCCCCCAGGCCGATGTGGCGGTGGTGATTGGGGCCAACGACGTGGTCAACCCGGCCGCTCGGCGCAAGGGCTCGCCCCTGTATGGCATGCCGATTCTGGAGGTAGACAAGGCCAAGAATGCTATCGTTATCAAGCGCGGGCAGGGCAAAGGTTTTGCCGGGGTTGAAAACGAGCTGTTCTACGCCGACAACACCAGGATGCTGTATGGCGATGCCCAGGGTGTGCTGGGGCAGTTGGTGCAGTCGCTCAAGAAGCTTTAGGATAAGGGCTGTGAAGCCGCGGCTGGATCAGGTGCTGGTCTGGCTCGAGCAGGGCCGGGCGGCGGTGCAGGTAGAGTACTTTGATGCCCTGGGCAGGTTACGGCGCGAGACCTTCCACCGCCCTACGCGCGATTTAGGGCAGGCCCTGGAGGAGGTGGCCCACCTGCTGGCCGACGAGGGCATGCAAGGGCGGCCTCGAGTGCGCCGCAAGCAGGGCAGCGGGCTGCGCGTGGAGCCCGGGTTGCAGGAGCGTTTCTGGAAGGCCCTGGGTTCTTGAGCAGAACCTGTCTGCGGTGCTTTCTGGCTGGAACAACCCAAAAAAGCCCCCACCGGTGGGGGCTTTTTTACTAAAGGTGGAGGATTCAAGCGGAAGCGGTGTTAGGCCCCAGCGCCGGGCTGCTGGCGGTTGTCGCTAGGCTGCACCACGGGGGGCATGGCAGGTTCGGGCAGCAGCAGGTATTCCAGCACCTCCCCTACGTCCTCGACCAGCTTGATCTCCAACCCCTCCAACACCTCTTTGGGCAGCTCCTCGAGCTGGGCCTCGTTGTCCTTGGGCAGCACAATTTTGTGGATCCCTGCCTGGTGGGCGGCCAGCAGTTTTTCCTTTACCCCGCCAATGGGCATCACCTTGCCGCGCAGGCTAACCTCGCCGGTCATGGCGATGTCCATACGAACCGGGCGACGGCTGAGGGCGCTGGCGATGGCGGTGGTCATGGTGATGCCAGCGCTGGGGCCGTCTTTGGGGGTGGCCCCGTCGGGCACGTGGACGTGCAGGTCTACTTTGTTATGAAAGTCTTCGGGAAGGCCGTAGGTCTGCGTATGGGCCCGCAGATAGGTTAGCGCGGCCTGGGCCGACTCCTTCATAACCTCACCCAACTGGCCGGTCAGGCTGAGCTTGCCGCTGCCGGGCACAGCGGCCACCTCAATGGTCAGAAGGGTGCCGCCCACCGGCGTCCAGGCCAGCCCCTGGGCGGTGCCGACCTGGGGTTCGGTCTCGGCTTTGTCGGGGCGGTAGCGGGGGATACCCAGATAAGCGGGTACGTCGGCAGCATCGATGGTACGCAGCCCCTCCCAGGCCCCCTCGAGCCAGAACTTGGCCCCTTTACGGGCAATTTTGCCCAGCTCGCGCTCGAGACCCCGCACCCCGGCCTCGCGGGTGTACTCGGAGATCACCCGCAGAATGGCGGCATCGGTCACCTCGATCCGGCCTTCCATACCCGATTCCCTGAGCTGCTTGGGCCAGAGGTACTGACGGGCGATGGCCTGCTTTTCCATGTTGGTGTAGCCCGGTATCTCGATGACCTCCATGCGGTCGAGCAAGGGCCGGGGGATGGTCTGCAGGGTGTTGGCGGTGGTGATGAAGAAGACCTTCGAGAGGTCGTAGGGCACATCGAGGTAGTGATCGGTGAAGGTGTTGTTCTGTTCGGGGTCGAGCACCTCGAGCATGGCGCTGGCGGGGTCGCCGCGCCAGTCCGAGCTCATCTTGTCAATTTCGTCCAGCAAGATGACGGGGTTGACCACGCCCACCTGCTTCATGGCATGGATCAGCTTGCCGGGCATGGCCCCGATGTAGGTGCGGCGGTGGCCGCGAATCTCGGCCTCGTCGCGCACGCCCCCCAGGCTGATGCGGTGGAACTTGCGGTTCATGCTGCGGGCGATGGAGCGGCCCAGCGAGGTCTTGCCCACCCCCGGCGGCCCCACCAGCACCAGGATGGGGGCTTTGTTGCGCACATCCAGTCCCTGGGTAAGCTGGCGCACCGCCAGGTACTCCAGGATGCGTTCTTTGACGTCCTTCAGGCCGTAGTGATCCTCGTCCAGAATCTGCCGGGTGTGGTTGATGTCCAGCACCTCAGGGTCGGCCTTGCTCCAGGGCACCTCGGTGAGCCAGTCCAGGTAGGTGCGGGCCACGGTGGCCTCGGGGCTGCCCTGCTGCATGCGCTCCAGCCGGTCGAGCTCCTTGAGGGCCTTGGTCTTGACCGCCTCGGGCATGCCCACTTCTTCGATCTTCTTGCGCAGGGCCTCGAGGTCGCTGAGCCCATCCTCGCCACCGAGCTCCTTCTGGATGGCCTTCATCTGTTCGCGCAGGTAGTACTCGCGCTGGTTGGTGTCCATCTGTTCTTTGACCCGCTGAGCGACCCGTTTATCAAGCTCGAAGCGCTCGAGGTCGCGGCTGAGCAACCCCAACACCTTTTTGAGGCGGGCTTCAAGATCGGTGAGCTCGAGGATTTCCTGCTTCTCGGCCACCGTCCAGGTGGCGTGATAGGCAATGGTATCGGCCAGCATGGCCGGGTCGCTGGTACCTTTGACGGCTTCAAGCTGGTAGCGGTCAAGCCGTAGCGATTTGTGGTTGGCTACATACTTGTCGAATGCTTCCTTGAGCTCTTCCACCAGCACGCGCACCACCGCTTCGTCGATGGGGAAAATTTCGCTGAAGACCTCACCGCGGGCTCGCAGATAAGCGCCGGGAATATACTCCGTGACCTGGGCCCGGGCCCGGGCTTCCACCATTACCTGCAGGGTGCCGTCGGGAAGGCGCATGGCCTGTTTGACCACCGCCTGCACACCCCAGGTATAGAGGTCGTCGGGGGTGGGGTCGTCAACCTCCGGGTCGCGCTGCGCGACCAGGAAGATCAACCGGTCGGCCCCCATGGCTTCTTCAACCGCACGCTTGCTTTTGGCGCGGCCCACGTCCACCGGGGTGGTGGTGTGGGGAAGGATGACCGTGTTTCGCAATGGAATGACCGGTAGTTCTAAACGCATATGGTATCTATCTCCTATGTTCCGCCTATGATTCGTCGCTCTCGCGGCGGTATGGGAGCGATATATAACTCAGATTCTAAACGGTGATGCTTCACCGATAGGGTCAAATCTTACACTTAGCGAACTTGAGCAAAGTTCACTCAAGTTTGGCCTGCCTCCGCCCAAAAGCAAGCCCTTACACAAGGCTTTACGGGGCTGCAATGCGCTGCACATCGTGCACGTTGCCTAAAATGAGCTCAATGCGCAGGTGCTCTCCAGCGATTGGGCCCGGGTGTAAAAAAGTGTCCTGAAAGCGCAGGCGACGCGGGGCGTGGGGGGTTTGCAAAACCACTTCATAGAACACAGCCCCATGGATGCTGATGGTCTGAACCTGCAAGACCGGGCCCTCGAGCGTCTCGTACATGCTGCAATTCTAAAGCCGACCGGTGGGCCTCAAAAGGCGGGTGCCAGGCGAACGAACCACACCAGCAGCAGGGCTGCAACAACCCCGGTGGCAATGTCCAGCAGCAGTTCCTTGGCCAGGCCTTTTTTATGGGAAGTTCGCTTTATGGACATGGAATATGTATATAGCATATCGCTATTTAAGTCAATACATAAAATCGGAGCTTGGATTAACTGAAAACACAATCGGGGGGTTGGGCTTATTCCCAGCTCAAAATCCCATCCACCACAAGGTTGATACGCTTGACAACGCGCTGGGCTAGCTCGTATATTCGCGTTTAACAATCCAGGCTCCAGGTTAAATCGGCTCCCGCGAGGGCTCGAACCTTCTTAGTGAACATTTCACCGAGAAGGTTCTTGGCTTTTTAACGCCGCAAGGGCAAAGGAGGCAGGTGCAGATGATCAAACCCGAGGAAGTTCTGAGCGAGTACCATCCGCCCCTCACCGATCACGAGGCGATGGTAGAAGCCAACCGATGCCTTTACTGCTTTGATGCACCCTGTACCCAGGCCTGCCCAACCCATATCGATATCCCCAAATTCATCAAAAAAATCGCAACCGGAAACCTGGTGGGCTCGGCCCGCACCATCCTGGAAGCCAACCTGATGGGGGCTAGCTGTGCCCGGGTCTGTCCGGTGGAGGAGCTATGCGAAGGGGCTTGTGTGCTGGGGGCTGAGCACAGGCCCATCATGATTGGCCGGCTTCAACGCTACGCCACCGACTACGTCTATGAGCGGGGGATTGATGTCTTCAAGCCTGGGGCGCCCACCGGCAAAAAAGTGGCGGTGATTGGGGCCGGGCCGGCGGGTCTTACCTGCGCGGGTGAGCTGGCCAAGCTGGGCCACAGCGTAACGGTGTTCGAGAAGCGGGCGCTACCCAACGGCCTATCCACCTACGGCATCATCGTGCTGCGCGAGCCGGTGGAGGTGGCCCTGGCCGAGGCCGAGATGATCAAGCGGCTGGGGGTCGAGATCAAAACCCAGATGGAGCTGGGGCGGAACTTGAGCTGGGAGGAGGTGCGCAACACCTACGACGCGGTCTTCCTGAGTGTGGGGCTGGGCTCGGTGCCTCAACTGGGCATACCGGGCGAGGAGCTGATTGTGGATGGCCTCAGCTATATTGAGACCTCCAAAATGAACCCGTCTGCTCTGCAGGTGGGCCGGGAGGTGGTGGTAATTGGTGCGGGCAACACCGCGGTGGACTGTGCCACCATCGCCAAGCGACTGGGGGCCGAACGGGTCACCATGGTCTACCGCCGCAGCGAGAAAGAGATGACGGCCTACCCCCACGAGTACGAGTTTGCTAAAAAAGAAGGCATCGAGTTTCGCTTCCTCACCCAGCCGGTTGAGGTGATGAGCGAGGGGGGCCGGGTTACGGGCCTGAAGTGTGTGCGGATGCGGCTTGGAGCGCCGGACGCCAGCGGGCGGCCGGCACCGGAGCCGGTGCCGGGCTCGGAGTTTGTGCTGCCCTGCGACCAGGTGGTCAAGGCCATCGGGCAGGAGAAGCCGGCTGTGGCGAAGCTACTGGGCCTCGAGACCGAAAAAGGTTTTATCAAAGTCAACCACGAGTTCGAGACCAGCCTGCCGGGGGTGTATGCGGGCGGCGACTGCATCCGGGCGCAGGGCTCGGCCTCGACGGTAATGGCCGTGCAGGATGGCAAGCTGGCGGCTTTTGCTATTCATCGGCGGCTTGCTGGCAGCCTCGAGGCTGCCGCCGACTGAGCTGAAAGGAGAAGCAGATGGCGGACTTGAGCATTAACTTCGCAGGCATCAAATCGCCCAACCCCTTCTGGCTGGCCTCGGCGCCCCCCACCAACTCGGGGGCCCAGATCCACCGGGCTTTTGAGTACGGCTGGGGTGGTGCGGTCTGGAAAACCATCGGCGCACCGGTGCTGAACGTGTCTAACCGCTACGGGGCCTGGCACTATGGGGGCCAGAAGATGCTCGCCATCAACAACGTGGAGCTGATCTCCGACCGGCCCCTGGAGGTCAACCTGCGGGAGATTCGCGATGTCAAGCGCCACTGGCCCGACCGGGCGGTAATCGTCTCGGCCATGGTGGAGTCTACGCCGGAGGCCTGGCGGGACATCATCCTCAAAATCGAGGATACCGGGGCCGACGGCATCGAACTCAACTATGGCTGCCCTCACGGTATGAGCGAGCGGGGGATGGGCAGTGCGGTGGGGCAGGTGCCCGAGTACTGCCAGCAGATCACCCAGTGGGTGATGGATGTAGCCAAAATACCGGTTATCGTGAAGCTCACACCCAACGTGGCCTCGGTGGTGCCCCCGGCGCGGGCGGCCCTGGCGGCCGGGGCCAACGCCCTGAGCCTCATCAACACCATCAACTCCATCATTGGGGTGGATCTGGATACCTTGGAAATCACCCCCAACATCGGCGGTAAAGGTGGGCACGGGGGCTATGCCGGGCCGGCGGTCAAGCCCATCGCCCTTAACCTGCTGTCTTCGCTGGGTGTGGACCCGGTGGTGAAGCAGTCCGGGGTGCCCATCAGCGGCATGGGCGGCATCTCCACCTGGCGGGACGCGGCGGAGTTTTTATTGCTGGGCGCAACCAGTTTGCAGGTTTGCACCGCCGTCATGCACTACGGTTACCGGATCATCGAAGACCTCATCGACGGCCTTAATGCCTGGATGGACGCCAAAGGCTTCAAGACCATCGCCGATGTGGTGGGCAAGAGCCTACCCCGCATCTCCGACTTCAAGGACTTCGACCTCTCCTTCCGGGCGGTGGCCCGCATCAACCCGGACAAGTGCATCCGTTGCAACCTTTGCTATGTGGCCTGCAACGACACCGCCCACCAGTGCATTGACCTGGTAGACGCCGCGGGCAACCGCGTCGAACCCTACCGCTACGACCCGCGTTCCAACGGGAAGCACCAGGCGGTGAGCACCCGCCCGCAACCTGTGGTGCGTGAGGATGACTGCGTGGGTTGCCGGCTGTGCCACAACGTCTGCCCGGTGGATGGCTGCATCGAGATGGTCGAGCTGCCCTCGGGCCGGCCCCCCATCACCTGGGACGAGCTGACCAGGGTTCGCCCCGAGGTGGGCACCGACTGGGAGGCCATGCAGCGGTACCGGGAAGAGGTGGGGATTGAGATCCACTAAACAGGGGGCAGCCTAACAACCCACGGGTTTGAGTAAAGCGAAGCGTTTGGAGCGAGCAAATTTGGCTTGTTTTGCTCTCTCGAGGCTCAGATACCCATAATGGAATAGCCAGACGTAAAAAGGGGGACTCTATACCATGGGACTGCTCATAAAAAACGGCGAGATCATAACCGCGGACAGCCGGTACAAGGCCGACATCTACGCCGAGGGCGAGACCATCACCCGCATCGGGCAGAACCTCGAGGCCCCGCCCGGCACCGAGGTGATAGACGCCACCGGCAAGTATGTGTTCCCCGGCTTCATAGACCCCCACGTGCACATCTACCTGCCCTTCATGGCGACCTTTGCCAAGGACACCCACGAGACCGGCTCCAAGGCGGCCCTGATGGGGGGCACCACCACCTACATCGAGATGTGCTGCCCCAGCCGCAACGACGATACTTTGGAGGGCTACCAGCTCTGGAAGAGCAAGGCCGAGGGCAACAGCTACTGCGACTACACCTTCCACATGGCGGTCTCCAAGTTCGACGAAAAAACCGAGGGGCAGCTGCGGGAAATTGTGGCCGATGGCATTAGCTCCTTCAAAATTTTCCTCTCCTACAAAAACTTCTTTGGCGTGGATGACGGAGAGATGTACCAGACCCTGCGCCTGGCCAAGGAGCTGGGGGTGATTGTGACCGCCCACTGCGAGAACGCCGAGCTGGTGGGGCAGTTGCAGCAAAAACTGCTGTCGGAGGGGAAAACCGGCCCGGAGTGGCACGAGCCCAGCCGGCCTGAGTCGGTGGAGGCCGAGGGTACCGCGCGGTTTGCGACCTTCCTCGAGAACACCGGGGCCACCGGCTACGTGGTGCACCTCTCCTGCAAACAGGCCCTGGATGCGGCCATGGCCGCTAAATCGAGGGGCGTGCCCATCTATATCGAATCGGTCATACCTCATTTCCTGCTGGATAAAACCTACGCCGAGCGGGGTGGGGTGGAGGCCATGAAGTACATCATGTCGCCCCCCTTGCGCGACAAGCGCAACCACAAAGTCCTGTGGGATGCGCTGGCCCAGGGCTTCATTGATACGGTGGGCACCGATCACTGCCCCTTCGACACCGAGCAGAAGCTGCTGGGCAAGGATGCCTTTACCGCCATTCCCAACGGCATCCCGGCCATCGAAGACCGGGTGAACCTGCTCTACACCTACGGGGTGAGCCGTGGCCACCTCGACATTCACCGCTTTGTGGACGCGGCTAGCACCAAGGCTGCCAAGCTGTTTGGGTTGTTCCCGCGCAAGGGCACCATCGCGGTGGGCAGTGACGCCGACCTGGTGGTCTACGACCCCCAGTACCGGGGCACCATCTCGGTCAAGACCCAGCACGTCAACAACGACTACAACGGCTTCGAGGGCTTTGAGATTGACGGCCGGCCCAGCGTGGTGACGGTGCGGGGCAAGGTGGCGGTGCGGGACGGGCAGTTTGTAGGGGAGAAGGGGCGCGGTAAGCTCCTGCGGCGCGAGCCCATGTACTTCTAGATGAAGCCGAGATGGGTCTTGAATTTGCTGGGGGGGATCTGCCTGTGGATCGCGGTGGTGCTGGTGCTGGGAGGTAGTTCGGCCTGGGCGCTTTTTGCGGTGGTCGGCGGGCTCCTGTTGCTGCTGGCCCGAAGAGGCTTCAAGCGGGGATAAGAGGTGGATGCATGTTTATGCAAAACCGGGTACAATCCCCTCCCAAGAGGGTGATGCGATGCTGATACCCCCCGACCAATTGCTGGTGTTTGCCCTGGCCAGCCTGGCCCTGCTTCTGATTCCAGGCCCGGCGGTGCTTTACATCGTTACCCGCAGCGCTTCGCAAGGGCGCGCGGCGGGTGTGGCCAGCGTGCTGGGTATCCAGTGCGGGGGCCTGGTGCATGTGCTGATGGCTAGCCTGGGTCTTTCGGCCATCCTGCTCTCGAGCGCCCTGGCTTTCAACCTGGTTAAGTATGCAGGAGCGGCCTATCTGGTCTACCTGGGCCTGCGAACCTGGCTGGCTAGAGAGCCCCTCGAGCTTGCGGTAGCAGCACGCCAGCCTCTAGGGCAAATTTTCCTGCAAGGGTTGGTGGTCAACGCCCTGAACCCCAAAACCGCACTGTTCTTTTTTGCCTTCCTGCCCCAGTTTGTCGACCCGGCGCGGGGGGCGGCCTGGCTGCAATTTTTGCTGCTCGGCCTGGTTTTCATAGCCCTGGCTACCTTTAGCGATGGTACGTATGCCTTTCTGTCGAGTTCGTTAGGGGCATGGCTGCGTCAAAAAACCAGGGAAGTGCGCTTTGCCCAGGGCCAGCGTTGGATCACTGGGGGCATCTACATTGGGCTGGGCCTGACCGCAGCCCTGACCGGCAGCCGGCATAAATAGGGAAGACCATGATGCAAGCCAATACCTCTCCAGAGTCATCCGCCAAAGGTTCTAAGGCAGAGGCCATCGTGTCGGTGCAGGGTGTCTCGATGGTGTTTCCAAACGGAACCGTGGCCCTGAAGGATGCCAACCTCGAGATCGCCCAGGGGGAGTTCATCAGCCTGATTGGGCCCTCGGGTTGCGGTAAAACCACCCTGCTGCGCCTGCTGGCCGACCTGATCCAGCCCTCTTCGGGCACCATCCGCATCGGGGGTAAAAGCCCCGAGCAGGCCCGCAAGGCCCGGGCCTACGGCTATGTGTTCCAGGCCCCCACCCTGATGGAGTGGCGCAATGTGCTCTCGAACGTAATGCTGCCCTTGGAGGTGATGAACTTTCCCGTGCAGGAGCGCAGGGCCAGGGCCGAGCGGATGCTGGCTTTGGTGGGGCTGGAGAAGTTCGCCAGGCACTACCCCTGGCAGCTTTCGGGCGGGATGCAGCAGCGGGTCTCCATCGCCCGGGCCCTGGCTTTCGACCCGCAGCTTTTGTTCATGGATGAGCCCTTTGGCGCCCTGGACGAGATTACCCGCGAGAACCTGAACCTGGAGCTTTTGCGCCTGTGGCGCGAGACCGGTAAGACCATCATCTTTGTGACCCACTCCATCCCCGAGGCGGTCTTCCTCTCCACCCGGATCGTGGTGATGACCCCGCGCCCCGGCAAGATCGAGACGGTCATACCGGTAGACCTGCCCCAGCCCCGCACCTTCGAGACCCGCGAGACCACGCGCTTTTTCGAGCTGGCCACCCTGGTGCGTGAGGCTTTGCGCAAAGGCCACAGCTACGAGGTGACCGAGTGATGCGAACCTCGCCCAACCTGGTACCCATGCTGGTGGTGGCCCTGGTGGTGCTGGCGCTGTACTGGCCGCTAATGTACCTAGCCAACATCCCGGTAGCGCAGCGGGCCTTGGATACGGGCGCGGCCCTGCCCTGCCAGACTGCTTTCGAGTGTGCAACCCAGCTCAGGAGCCCGGTGCTGCCCTCACCCCAGCAGCTCTGGAACGGCTTTGGCAACCTGATGTTTCCCCTCAACTCACCCAACGCCATTCCCGTCAACGCCGCCGTGACGGCCTTCGAGACGGTGGTGGGTTTGCTGCTGGCGGCGGTGGTGGGCTTCTTTTTTGCGATAGGGATGGTGGCCTCGAGGGCCTTTGAACGGGCTTTGCTGCCCTGGATTGTGGCCTCCCAGACCGTCCCCATTATCGCCATTGCGCCCATGCTGGTGGTGCTGCTGGGGCAGTATGGGGTGCAGGGCTGGCTGCCCAAGGCCATCATCGCAGCCTATATCGCCTTTTTCCCCATCACCATCGGGGTGGCCAAGGGTCTCAAAAGCCCCGACCCCATGGCCCTTGACCTGATGAAAACCTACAACGCCAGCCACTGGCAGACCTACCTTAAGCTGCGCTTCCCGGCCTCGGTGCCCTATCTGTTTACGGCCTTCAAGGTCGCCATGACGGCGGCCCTGATTGGGGCCATTGTGGCCGAGATCTCCACCATCAGCTTTCAGGGCATCGGCAAGATGCTAGCGGAGAACTCGAGGGCCTCGGATGTGGTGGCGATGTGGGTGATCATGCTCTCCTCGGCGGTGCTGGGAATCTTGCTGGTGGCCCTGGTGAACTGGCTCGAGCGCCTGCTTACGCCCTGGCGGCGCCCCGCTGGAGGCACAGCGGTATCCGCTAACGCCAAACAGGCCCGGCTGCCTGGGCGGGAGGGGGTGGGTTGAACATGGCCCCAGCATACCGGGCAGTCTTGGGCGGCTACTGGCTGGGGTGGCTTTTGCTGGGGCTGGGGTTTGGGCTATTGCTGTGGTTTATCGTGGCCTGGTGGCACCAGACCGAACCGGCCTCCGGCTCCCAAAAGCTGCTGATTGTCCTCGGCTTTTTGGGGGTGGTGTGGGGTATTGCCAGGGTGGCCCGGCAGTTTGTGGACACCCCCAACCCGGTCATCGGCTTCACCCCCGCGGCCCTCACCCTGCTGGCCCTGGTGGTGACCGCCGAGGCCCTGCTGCGGGCCTACCAGGTGCCCCCCGGCCTGATTCCTACACCCAGCCGGGTGCTCTCCACCTTGCTGGAGGTGCGGGATGTGCTTTTGCAGGACGCGTTTCAAACCGTGGTGCTGGAGGCCCTGGTGGGCTATCTGGTCGGCTGTAGCCTGGGTCTGGTTACGGCCTTGCTGGTAAGCCGGTATGTGTTTTTGGAGCGGGGACTTCTGCCGTACGCTGCGCTTTTTAGCAGCATCCCGATAGTGGCCCTGGCCCCGGTGCTGGTCAAGATGATCGGGATTGACTGGCCCTCCAAGGCGGTTATCGTGGCTATTACGGTGTTTTTTCCCATGGTGGTGAACACTTTCCGGGGTCTGACCGAGGTCAGCCCGCTCTCACTCGACCTGATGCGCTCGTACGCCGCCGGGGAAGTGCAGCAGTACCGCTGGCTGCGCCTGCCCAACGCCCTGCCCTTCATCTTCAACGCCCTCAAGCTGGGTACGACCCTGGCCATGATCGGGGCCATCGTGGGCGAGTTCTTTGGGGCCAACGGCCAGGGGCTGGGCTTTCGCATCCAGATCGAGGCCGGGCGTTTTGGCTTCGACATCGTCTGGTCGGCCATCATTGTGGCCTCGGTGATTGGCATCGCCTGGTATGGCCTGGTGGCGTGGCTCGAGCGTAGGTTTACGGGATGGCACGTATCTTTCCGCTAGCAGGGGTGCTGGATGAACCGCAGCTCTACCTGCAACTTATCCAGTGAGGGGGTGACAAGAGCGCGCTTGACGAAAGGGTTGTAAGGTGCAGTAGGCTACCATCTGAAGTCGTTCTGGCACAAAAGGAGGCAAGGATGAAGAAGTGGTCGGTCGTTTGGGTACTGGCAGTTTTCTTGCTGGCGTCGTTGGCGAGCGCCCAGCAAAACCTGGTGAAGGTAAACCTGCAGCTCAAGTGGTTTCCGCAGGCCCAGTTTGCTGGTTTCTTTGTGGCTAAAGAACGGGGCTTTTTCCGGGCCCAGGGGCTGGATGTAACCCTGCTACCGGCGGGCGACCAGTCCCCCATTCAGGTGGTGCAGTCCGGCGCGGCCGACTTCGGCACCACCTGGATTGCCGACCTGCTCACCGCTCGGGAGCGCGGCATTCCGGTGGTGCACCTGGCCCAGATTTTCCAGCGCTCGGGCTTTACGCTGGTGGCGCTGAAATCCACCGGCATCAAGGACCTGTGCAAAGACCTCAAGGGTAAGAGCGTGGGGGTCTGGCCTTCCGGCAACGAGTACCCGGCGGTGGCCCTGTTCCGCAAGTGCGGCCTGACCAGCTCGCTGGACCCCCGGGTAACCAACCCCGATGTCACCGCGGTGAGCTACCCCTTCGACCCGGCCCTGGTCTTCCCCGACAAGGTGCAGTTGGTCTCGGCCATGACCTATAACGAGGTCAACCAGATCGCCGGGCTGGGCTACGACGAGACCAAGGTGGATGTGTTCAAGCTGGCCGATGAGGGTATCAACCTGCTTGAAGACCTGATTTTTACCACCGAACGGGTTTTGAATGACCGCAACTTCAAGGGTTCGGGCCTCACGGGCCGTCAGGTGGCCGCGCGCCTGATTCGGGCCTCCATCCAGGGCTGGAACTGGGCGGTGGCCAACCAGGCCGAGACCGTCGAAAAGTATGTGCTGCCCTTCTGCGGCAACACCTGCAAAGGCTCCGGCACCCGCGCCGACGCCAAGGGCCACCAGACCTGGCAGATGGCCGAGATCGCCAAGCTCTACAACGCCGGGGCCACCACCAAAGGCTGGGCCGGCTTCCTGGTGCCTGCCGACTACCAGGCCTCGGTGCGCCTGCTGCGCGAGCAGGGCATCCTGACCAAAGACCCCCCGGCGGCCACCGTGGACTACGGCCCCTGGGAAGCCGCCACCGGTAAGCGGGCTCGAGACTGGAAATAACCCGTACCTGAGCCAAAGACAATCGTGCCAGAGGGGCGGCCAGCGCGTCGCCCCTATTTCACCCCAAGGCTATCCAAACAGATCGCTTTCCTGGAGACAACCATGCTAAACCCCCAACGAACCATCGCCGAACTTAAGGAGCTGCGCGAACTGACCGCCGACGAAAACGGCGCCTGGCGGGTGGCCTGGAGCGATACCTGGCTCAAGGCGCGCGAATGGTTTAACCGCAAGCTGGAGGGCCTACCGGTGGAGCAGCACTACGACGCCGCCGGCAACAACTGGGTGACGCTCAAAGGCAAAAGCGAAAAGGCCCTGCTGATTGGCGGCCACCTGGACTCGGTGCCGGGCGGGGGCTGGCTGGATGGCTGCTTGAACGTACTGGCGGGCCTCGAGGTTCTGCGCCGCATCGCCGAGGAGTACCAGGGGAACCCCCCGGTCACGGTGCGGCTGGTGGACTGGGCCGACGAGGAGGGGGCCCGCTTTGGCCGCAGCCTGCTGGGTTCCTCGGCCTTCTCGGGCACCCTCGAGCCCGAGTTGGAAAAAGACCGCACCGACAAGGACGGCATCCGCCTGGAGGAGGCCCTGCGGCGCTGCGGGGTGGAGATGGATAGGATGCTCGAGGCCCAGAGTGAGCAGAAAAACGCCGCAGCCTACCTCGAGCTCCACATCGAACAGGGCCCGGTGCTGCTGGATATGGGCCTGCCCCTGGGGGTGGTGCTGGGAACCTTTGGAGTCGAGCGCCACGCCATCACCTTTAGGGGCCAGGCCGCCCACTCCGGCTCCACGCCCATGCATAAGCGCAAGGATGCCTTTCTGGCCGCAGGCAAAATGGCCTCCGAGATCTACAACATTACCGACCGCAACGGAGGGGTTAGCACCATCGGGAGCTGCGTTACCAAACCGGGGATTGTGACCAGCGTGGTGGCGGAATGCACCATCACCCTCGACCAGCGCCACCTCGACGCCGAGGCCCTGGCCCGGCTCAAGTTCGAAGCCGAAAAAGCCAGCCAGCGCTTCGCCCGCGAGGGGGGACTGCCGGAGCCGGAGTGGAGCACCATCTGGCGGATTCACCCCATCCTGTTCCACCCCGACCTGATCGAGTTCTGCGACCAGGCCATCCGCGAGGTGGCCGGGGTCTCGCACCGCCTGCCCTCGGGGCCCCTGCACGACGCCGCCGAGGTGGCCCGCGCTGGCATTCCCACGGTGATGATGTTCGTGCAGAGCCTGCACGGTATCAGCCACAACAAAATCGAGGACACCAAAGAAGAACACCTCGAGCTCGCGGTGCAGGCCCTGGATCGGCTGGCCGAGAAGACCATGCACTGGATTGCCAAGCAGTAGGGTATGCACCTGCCCACCCTGCGCCAGATTCTCGAGCTTCCCGCCTTTGCCGGGGCGGAACTGCTCTCGGGGCAGGCTCGGCTCGAGGCCCCCATCACCTGGGTGCACGTGGCCGAGGTGCTGGACGTGGCCCGGCTGCTGTCGGGGGGTGAGCTGGTGCTTTCCACTGGCCTCGAGCTCTCCCGCAGCACGCCCGAGGCCCAGGTGGCCTATGTGCGCTCGCTGGCCGAGGCCGGGGTGGGGGGGCTCGGCCTCGAGCTGGTGCAGTGGCTCACCGAGGTGCCCCCGGAGATGCTGCAAACCGCCCGAATGCTGCAATTCCCCATCCTGGTTTTTCGCAGCGAGGTGCGCTTTGCCGACCTGACCCGCGCGGCCCACGAGCGCATTCTGCGCCCGGCGGTGGATAGGGAAGAGCCGCTGCTGGACTCGCTCCTGGAGGCCCTGGTCGAGACCGGCCGCGACCGCAGCTTTCTGCAGCGCCAGCTAGGGGCCATTCTGAACCTGCCCAGCCGGCCCCGCAGCACCCTGCTGGCTACCCTGGAAGCCCTGCTGGCCTCGCAGTTCAACATCGCTGAGACCGCCCGCCGGCTGGGGGTGCGCCGGCAGAGCATCTACTACCGCCTCGAGCAGCTCAGGGGCATGCTGGGCGACCTCGAGAGCCCCGAACGGCGGCTGGGCTTGTGGGTGGCGCTGGAGCTGCTCAAGCGCTAAGCCGTATGAGTTTTATGAGTGCTTATCGGGCGTTTTTACTTCACCACTGTAGGGTAAAGTCCGCCGCTTGAATAGCCGCCCCACCCCCATCGCTGGGCGCAATTTCTGGCAGGCTGGAGATGGAGGAATCTATGCCCCTGCTGATCTGCCCAAACTGCCAGACCGGAATGAACGAAATCCAGCGCAACGGTGTGCACATAGACGTCTGCCCCAAGTGCCGGGGTGTCTGGCTCGATGGCGGTGAGATGGAAAAACTGCTGGGCCAGGTGCGCCAGTACGAACAGGAATACGAGGCCGAGATCGAGCGCTACCGCCAGCAGTACGCCCCCCCGCCCACCCATCACCGCAACCCCTACGACACCGACGACGACGAGTACTACAAGCGCCACGGTAAGAAGAAAAGCAAGCTGGGCCGGCTTTTTGACCTGTTCGACTAAATTTCCCGACAACCTTAGCTGGGGCCGACTGCAGGGTGTGGTAAGCCGTATAATCGGTGCGTACAGAAAAGGAGCCCTGCTATGGATCGAGTCCAACGCCTTCGCACCGTGGTTGCTGCTGCGCAAAAGCACCCCGTTTACGCCCAAAAACTCAGCAATGTAGACGTCCAGAGCCTGACCCCTGAGCGTATTGCCAGCCTGCCCCTCACCACCCGGCAGGAGTGGCTGGCCTATATCCAGTCGAACCCCCAGCCCCCCAAAGGCGCAGCCCTGATGCACCTGACCCCGAGCCCGGCCATCGGCTGGATGCCCGAGTACCTCTCCGCCGAGGATGTGGAGTACCAGGCCCAGGCTTTATCGGCCCAGATGCAGCGCCTGGGGGTGGCCGGCAAGAAAGCCCTGGTGGCTTTTGGCTACCACATTTTTGCCGGCGGCTGGCTGTTTCACGAGGCCCTGCAACGGGCCGGTGCGATGGTTTTGCCGCATGGCCCCGGCGAGGCCGAGCGCATCGTGCAGCTACAGCAGCAGTACGGTTTCGAGATTCTGGTCGCTAACCCCAGCTTTGCCATGAAGATTGCCCAGGCCGGGGGCCGGTTTGAGCTTTTGATGGCCGGTGGCGAACCCTTTACCTCGGTGCCGGGCTACCGCGAGAAGCTCGAGCAGGCCATTGGCGGGGTTGCGGTTGACGCCTACGGCACCTCGGAGCTGGGGGTGGTGGCCGGGGAGGGGCTGGAAAAAAACGGGCTGTGGGAAATCCCCGAGATGGCCATTATCGAGGTGCTCGACCCCGAGACCCTCGAGCCCACCCCGGAGGGCGAAAAAGGGGAGATGGTGGTGACCTCGCTCTCGCGCACCCTGATGCCCATGATCCGCTTCCGCACCGGCGATCTGGCGGTGGTATTGCGCCCTGAGGGGCGGCTCTGCCTGCCCAGGGGGGTGATTGGGCGCACCGACCTGATGGTCAAGGTGAAGGGGGTCAAGCTCTACCCCACCGAACTGGCTCCCCTGCTGATGGCCTTTGGCATTGACCCCCGCGGCGGTGCCCAACTGGTGGTGGAAACCAAAGAAGGGGGCACCGACAAGCTCACCCTGCGCATCAAGGCCGAGGCGGTGCCGCCCCAGCTTGGCCCGGCCTTGCAGCAGGCCACCGGCATCCGCCTGGACGAGATTCAGGCCGACCCCGCCCTGGAAGGGCCGCCGCTGGTGGATAAGCGCTACTAAAAATCTCTTCTGCGAACCCCTCCCAGCGCAATGAGCCTGGGAGGGCAATGCTTTGGGCCATTGGCTGGCCGGGGCACGGTAGATTTTTCTACAATGTTTGCCCTTGTTCCAAACTATCTTCTAAGTAACAACCTGGTTGCGTCGGGAAGGTGGAAGTGTAAGATGTTGGCGACAGTCGGTCGGGCAGTGCGGGCTTTACCAGGCCTCGTGAAGATGGGCACAAGCTCGACCACCCTAAGTTAAGAGGAGGCGCATGTCACCGATTAGTGAGTATCAGGCTCTGCTGGTGTACTTGGCTGTTGCCGTCGGCATTGCCGTGCTGGCAACCGTGGTGGGGGCCCTGCTGGGCCCTAAAAAGGGCGGTCGTTTCAAGTTGATGCCCTACGAGTCGGGCAACGACCCCGCCGGGGAGGTCAAGCGCTTCCCGGTGCACTTCTACGCGGTGGCGATGCTGTTCATCATCTTCGATGTGGAGGTGGCCTTTTTGTGGCCCTACGCGGTGAGCGCCGGTACCGTGGGTGTGGTGGGCTTTTTCGGCCTGCTGGCCTTCACGCTTTTGTTGTTCGTGGGGTTTTTGTACGAGTGGTACAAGGGCGTGATGAAATGGCACTAGTGGGCCCAGCCCGAAGACAAAGGGGGTTTTGAATGGCAACCATTGCAGACTTATTTACAAAAGACGTGCAGGAACTGGAAAACGAGGGGGTTTTGTTTACCACCCTCGAGAAGCTCATTGCCTGGGGGCGCTCGAACAGCCTGTGGCCGGCGACCTTTGGCCTGGCCTGCTGTGCCATCGAAATGATGGCCTCGACCGACGCCCGCAACGACCTATCCCGTTTTGGCTCCGAGGTCTTCCGGGCCTCACCCCGTCAGGCCGATGTGATGATCGTGGCCGGGCGGCTCTCCAAGAAAATGGCCCCGGTGATGCGCCGGGTCTACGACCAGATGCCCGACCCCAAATGGGTCATCTCGATGGGGGCCTGCGCTTCCTCGGGGGGGATGTTCAATAACTACGCCATCGTGCAGAACGTGGACAGCGTGGTGCCGGTGGATGTGTTTGTGCCGGGCTGCCCGCCCCGGCCCGAGGCCCTCATCTATGCGGTGATGCAGCTTCAGAAAAAAATCCAGGGCAAGGCCCGCGACGACCAGGGTCGCAAGCTGCCCAAGGTGGAGGCCTGGAAGCGCTAGGGCGCTCGAGGTGGACATGCAAAAGCTGACCGAGCTAAAAAAACAGGCTCAAGCCAACGGTTGGGCCATCGAGGAGGCCCACGGCAACACCTGGGTGGTGGTGCCCCGCGGCGAGTTCAAGGCCTTGCTGACCCAGCTCAAAAGCCAGGGTTGGAACTACCTGGCCGACGTGGTGGGCATTGACTACCTGAAATACCCCCAACCCAAACCGGAGCGTTTCTGCGTGGTTTATGAGCTGGTTTCGTTGCCGGGCTACCAGGGGGGCGATGGCAGCCGGGTCTTCATCCGGGTGTATGTGCCCGAGGCCAACCCCAGCCTGCCCAGTCTGACCGATCTATGGATGGGGGCTGACTACCTCGAGCGCGAGGTCTTCGACCTGCTGGGCATCCGCTTCGAGGGCCACCCCGACCTGCGCAAAATCCTGACCCCCGAAGACCTGGAAGGCCACCCCCTGCGCAAGGACTTCCCCCTGGGCGAGACCCCCACTTTGTTCAAGGAGGGCCGCTTCATTGATCCCGACGCTTTCCGGGCCGGCCTGTCCGGCGATAAAGGCGGCATGACCGGCTGGCGGGGGGGTACCCGCAAGGGTTACCAGGATGTGGCCGCTGAGGTGCAGAAGGTTGTGAAGGGAGGCAACTGATGGTGCGCGACCCGCAAAAGCTACACAGCCCCTCGGTGGAGGCCTACGATATCGCCGATGCGCCGGAGCTGAAATCCGAGGTCATGACCCTCAACGTGGGGCCCCAGCACCCCTCAACCCACGGGGTGCTGCGGGTGGTGGTGGATCTCTCAGGGGAGCAGATTCTGCGCCTGACCCCCCACATCGGCTACCTTCACACCGGCTTCGAGAAGAACATGGAGCACCGCACCTACACGCAGTGCATCACCTACACCCCCCGCATGGACTACCTGCACAGCTTTAGCCACGACCTGGCCTACGCCCTGAGCGTGGAAAAGCTGGTGGGGGCCCAGGTGCCCCCCAGGGCCCAGGCCATCCGGGTGATGCTCAACGAGCTGTCCCGCATCGCCTCGCACCTGGTCTTCCTGGGGACGGGCCTGCTGGACTTTGGTGCGCTGACGCCGTTCTTCTACGCCTTCCGCGAGCGCGAGGCGGTGCTCGACCTCTTCGAATGGGTCTCGGGGCAGCGCTTCCACCATAACTACATCCGGATTGGCGGCCTCAAGGAAGACCTGCCGCCGGAGTTTCTGGGCGAGGTGAAGAAGTTCATCGCGCAGATGCCGGCCCGGATCGACGAGTACGAGGCTTTGTTCCGGGAAAGCCCCATCTTTTACGAGCGCGCCCGCGGTGTGGCGGTGATCCCCCCCGAGGTGGCCATCAACCTTTCCCTTACCGGGGGCAGCCTGCGGGCCTCGGGGGTCAACTACGATGTGCGCAAGGCTTATCCCTACGCGGGCTACGAGACCTACGACTTCGACGTCCCGGTGCTGACCGGGGGCGATGTCTTTGACCGGATGGTGATCCGCATCCTCGAGATGCGCGAGTCGGTCAAGATCATCCGGCAGGCCGTGGAGCGGCTCGAGGCCCTCGGGCCAGGCCCCATCCGCGACCCCAACCCGCAGATCTCGCTGCCACCACGCCACCTGCTGGAGACCTCGATGGAGGCGGTAATCTACCACTTCAAGCTGGTCACCGAGGGCTTCCACCCGGCCCTGGGTGAGGTCTACGTGCCCACCGAGAGCGCGCGGGGTGAGCTCGGTTACTACATCGTTTCCGACGGGGGTTCCATGCCCTACCGGGTCAAGGTGCGGGCGCCCAGCTTTGTGAACCTGCAAAGCCTGCCCTATGCTTGCAAGGGCGTGCAGATGGCCGACATGGTGGTGGTAATCGCATCCTTGGACCCGGTGATGGGGGACGTGGATCGGTGAGTTTTTCGCGGGGGTCTGGCGAGTCTAGGCCCCCGATGATGCGGAGGCGTATGGGATTTTTCGACGATAAGCAAGACTGGTTAAACGAGGTATTCGCGCAGTACCCCGACCGACGGGCGGCCCTCATGCCCATGCTGCGGCGGGTACAGCAGGACGAGGGCTGGATCTCCCCTGAGCGCCAGGAGGAGATCGCCCGAATCTTAGGCATCACCGCGACCGAGGTTGCGGGCGTGATGAGCTTTTACAGCTACTACCAGGCCCTGCCCACCGGCAAGTACCACCTGCAGGTGTGCGCCACCCTGAGCTGCGCCATTGGCGGGGCCGACGAGCTGTGGGATGAGCTGGTCGAGACGCTGGGCATCCTGCGCGGGGAGGTGACCCCTGACGGGCTCTTCAGCATTCAGAAGGTGGAGTGCCTGGGCTCCTGCCACACCGCGCCGGTGATCCAGGTCAACGACGAGCCCTATGTGGAGTGCGTGACCAAGGCCCGGCTGCACGCGCTTTTGCAGGGCCTGCGGGAAGGGAAGAAGCTCGAGGAGATCGCCCTACCCGGCAAGGTGGGGCACGAGGTGCACGTGCGTGGGGAGGAGGTGGGCGCATGACCGGCCCCATCGTGAGCGGGAAAGACCCCCGTTTCGAGAAGACCCTCTACAAACACGTGGGCCAGCCCAACTCCTGGACGCTCAGCTATTACCTGGCCCACGGCGGCTACCAGGCCATCCGCAAGGCCATCGCCCAGGGCCAGGACTGGGTGATCGAGGAGGTCAAGAAGTCCGGCTTGCGCGGGCGCGGTGGGGCGGGCTTCCCCACCGGGCTCAAGTGGAGCTTCATGCCCAGAAACACCGGCAAGCAGCACTACATCGTCTGCAACGCCGACGAGTCGGAGCCGGGCTCCTTCAAAGACCGCTACCTGATGGAAGACGACCCCCATCAGCTTATCGAGGGCATGATGATTGCGGGGGTGGCGATCCAGGCCAGCAAGGGCTACATCTACATCCGCGGCGAGTACCGCCGGGCCTACGACCGGCTTATCGCGGCGATTCGCGAGGCCTATGCGGCGGGTTACCTGGGTCAGAATGTGATGGGCACCGGCTTTAGCTTCGACCTGTATGTGCACCGGGGGGCCGGGGCCTACATCTGCGGTGAGGAGACCGCCCTGATGAACTCCCTCGAGGGCCTGCGGGCCAACCCCCGCATGAAGCCCCCCTTCCCGGCCCAGGCCGGCCTGTGGGGGATGCCCACCACCATCAACAACGTGGAGTCGCTCTGCTCGGTGGTGCACATCATCGAGCGCGGGGCCGACTGGTTCGCCAGCATGGGCACCGAAAAGTCCAAGGGCCACAAGCTCTTCCAGGTCTCGGGCCCCTTCAAGCGCCCCGGCGTGTACGAGCTGCCCCTGGGCACCACCTTCCGCGAGCTGCTCTTCGACTGGGCCGGGGGCCCCACCGAGCCCATCCAGGCCATTATTCCGGGGGGCTCTTCCTGCCCGCCTTTGCCCTGGAACGACGAAATCCTCGATACCCCCATGGACTACGAGTCCATCAGCGCCAAGGGCTCGCTGCTGGGCACCGGGGGGGTGATCGGCATCCCGGCCAGCATGAGCATGGTGGATGCTATGTGGAACATAACCCGCTTCTACGGCCACGAGTCCTGCGGCAAATGCACCCCCTGCCGCGAGGGGGTTTCGGGCTGGATGGTGAGCCTGTTCGAGAAGATCGGAACCGGACAGGGCCAGAAAGGCGATGTGGAGCTTTTGGAGAGCATGCTCGACCAGATCGAGGGCCGCAGCTTCTGTGCGCTGGCCGATGCGGCCTGCTGGCCGGTGCGTGGCAGCCTCAAGCACTTCCGCCACCAGTTTGTGGAAGCTGTAGAACAGGGCAGGCCGGTCGAGCGCCTGGGGAGCCGCTGGGGGTGAGGTAGGGAATGGCCAAGGTAACCATTAACGACAGAACCATAGAGGTACCGAACGGCACCTCG
>OGCI01000254.1_pt1 | contig 68887 bp, 63 predicted proteins | sample 1570021 | NCBI WGS metagenome assembly OGCI01 (sample SAMN06264664, study PRJEB24512) | hot springs metagenome | isolation source: Hot spring water | place: South Africa: Tshipise | collected 2015-06-21
AATTTTTAATATTCGATTCAAAAATACTTCTGCTGAATCTCTTTGCATAGTTTGAAATCTCTTTTGGGTTAAAATTTCCCGATGAGCTTTCAAATCTCCTGACTGCATTAATTATTTTATCAGTGGATTGGGAACAGAAGTGAACACCAGTAAAATTATCAATCACAGTTTCGGCAGTTCCGCCTTTATTCAATGCGATTACAGGAGTACCGCATGACATTGCTTCAATGACTATTATTCCAAAGTCTTCTTCAGCTGCAAATACAAAAGCTTTTGCCTGTTGCATTAACTTTTTAAGATTAGCAAAATCCTGATAACCAAGATATTGAATATTAGAACTTAATCTTGATTTTATTTTTTCAGACTCGGGTCCGCTTCCAACGACAACTAGTTTCTTATCAGGCATTTTTGAAAATGCTTCAACTATCAAATCAACTTTTTTATAAGGCACTAAACGCGATGCTGTTAAATAAAAATCAGCTTTCTTTTCGTGCAATTCGAATTTATCTACGTCAACAGGAGGATAAATCACATCTGAATTTCTTCCATAAATTCTTTTAATTTTTTCGGCAATGAAATTTGAATTTGCGATAAGATAATCAGGTAACTGAGCTGTTTTCAAATCCCAATTTCGCAGATACTTGAGAATCTTGGTGGCGAGTAATTTTTTTATTCCTTTGTTCAAATTAGCTGAATCAAAATATCGTTCTGCTTCGTCCCAGATATATCGCATTGGTGAGTGGCAATAACTGATATGAAGTTGATTCTTTTTCTTTCTGACTCCTTTTGTAACAGCGTGCGAGCTTGATAAAATCAAATCATATTTTGATAAGTCGAACGATTCAATCGCTTTTGGAAATAGAGGCAAATATTTTCTATGATGTTTACTTGCAAATGGAAGATTTTGAATGAATGAAGTAATTGCAAATTTACCTTTAAGAATTTGTTTGCGTTGCTCATCGTTTAGAAAATCTACCAATGCAAAAACATCTGCTTCGGGAAAAATATTTACAAAAGATTCTACAACTCGTTCTGAACCAGCGTAATTAACTAACCACTCGTGAACGATTGCAATCTTCATCTTAAAAAACTTTCATAGACTTTTTTTAACTTTTCGATCATAACATCTTCAGTAAAAAAATCGAAATATCTTTTCCTTCCGTTTACTGAGAATTCATCATACAATTTTTTATCATTTTTTAGTTTAAGAATTTTATCTACTGCTTGTGATAAATTATTTAGCTCGAATAAAAATCCATTTAATTCATCAATAACTAATTCGTTATTCCCTCTCACATTTGATGCAATTACAGGTTTACCACACATCATCGCTTCAATAATTGAATAAGGTAGTCCTTCAACTTCCGCAGTTGAAAGATAAATGTCGGATGAGGTTAAATATTCAATCGGATTATTTACAAAGCCAGTCAGCAAAATATTTTTCAGATTACTTTCTTGAATTGAGTCTTTTACCTTATTCATCTCGTCACCGTTGCCGGCTAAAACGAAATAAATATCCTTTTCATTCTCAAGTAATTTGGCAATTTGAATAAATGTTGCAACGTTTTTTAACTTGTCAAATCTGGTTAGATAACAAACTATAAATTTGTTTTCAGGTAAGTTCAAATTCTGCCTGAGAAGTTTCATATCAACAGAACTATCAAACTTATCAGCAATGCCATTATAAATTATACAAGATTTTTTCTCATCCAAAATTTTATGTGAAACAGCCGAAGCTCTTTCATTTTCTGATATGTTGATAAAGATGTCTGTAAACCTACTGAGAAAACGTTCAATTAAAAGAGCGATAATTTTTTTGAATGACTTGAAGGATGAAATGTGAAAACCGTGTAAAGTATAAATTACTTTTATTTTTGGCTTAAATATTTTTAACAACCTGCCATAAATTCCAGCACCTCTTCCGTGAGCGTGAACAACTTTGATTTTATTCTTTCGTGAAAAAGATTTTAATCTCATCAGATATATCAGGGAAAGTTTTCTGTGAGGTAATTCCAGAAATTTGTTAGTGGATTTTAGTTCGTTATGCCATTTAATTCCGTAAGGCTCTTCAATAGGAGATGCTACGAATAAGTTGAAATTATTTTTAAGATTATTAAAAATCGAATCTACGTGTCGAGGGCCACCGCCAATATCAGCTCTCAGAGTTATAAGTAAAATATTTTTATCTGACATAAAAAGTAATTCTTCGGATTCTTGTATTATTTTTGAAAATCAATTACACAAATGAAATGAAAATCAGCATAATTACTCCAACGTTTAACTCTGAAAGAACTATTTCTGAGAATGTTTACTCTATTTTAAATCAGAATTTCAGAGAGTTTGAACATATTATTGTTGACAATTGCAGTAATGATTCAACGCTGAAAATCATTTCAGAGCTCTACAAAAAAAATAACTGCATTGAAAAACTAATAATAATTTCAGAGAAAGATGAAGGAATTTCAGATGCTTTTAATAAGGGAATTAAAATAGCTTCGGGGGATATCATTACAATTCTCAATAGTGATGACAAATATTATTATAGTGAAGTCTTTCAGGATGTTGTCAAAATATTTTCAAATGAACAAATCGTTTTTGTGCACGGAGATATTTTATTTATTGATGAAAAATTCGGAAGTAATTTAAGGAGACCGTTATTGTGCGATGTGAGAGTTGCTATGCCACTTAATCATCCAACTATGTTTATACGAAAGAAGCTATTCGAAGAAGTAGGAGAATTTAATTTGTCTTTCAGATTTTCAATGGATTTTGAGTTTGTTTGTAGACTTTCCAAAAAGTATGATTTGAAAAAAATAGGCTTTTATTTTTACGAAAAGCCATTAGTTGTAATGAACGCTGGAGGAGCTTCGTGGGAGAATGAAATCGCATCTATTAAAGAAACCAAAAAAGCATTGAAAACTCATAATCTTTGGAATTCTAAATCTTTCTTTCATTATAGTTTAAGAATAATTCGAACCTTTATAAAAAAAATACTTAGTCAAATCGGATTAAATTCAATTGTTAAAATTTGGAGAAATCAAAAGTGGTCTTAATATCTTTTGAACAAATACTATAGAGAAGTTTATGGAAATAATTAAATGTAAAATTTGTGATCAAAATTCTGACATTGCTTTTGTTACAAAAATCTTGAATAAGTATGACGTTAAATATTATCAATGCACTGCTTGTGGTTATTTGTTCACAGAAAAACCATTTTGGCTTGAAGAGGCGTATAAAAATCCAATTAATCTTTCTGACACAGGAATAATGTTGAGAAATATTTTCTTCTCTCGTGTTGCTTCAATAATTCTCTTCTTCCATTTTAATAGAACAAAAAAATTTCTCGACTATGCAGGAGGTTATGGAATTTTTACAAGATTGATGAGAGATATCGGATTTGATTTCTATTGGCACGATGACTACACTCAAAATCTTCTTGCAAGAGGATTTGAAATGAAAAACGATCACATTAAATATGAATTGCTCACAGCTTTCGAAGTATTCGAGCATTTTGAAAACCCAATTCAAGAGATAAAAAAAATGTTAAATCTTTCAGATAATATTTTGTTTTCTACTGTTACTTATTCCTGCAAAATTCCGGATATAGATTGGTGGTATTATGGATTTGATCACGGGCAACATATTTCTTTTTATTCAACCAGAACTTTCGAAAAGATTGCGTCTTTACTTGGTTTGAAATATTCCAATCTTGGTGAATTACATCTTCTTTCAAGAAACAAAAAGATCAATGTCAATCCTATTTTAATAAAAATTTCTGTAAAGGCGGGTTTGTCTTCACTTCTTAAGATTTTTATGAAAAGCAAAACTTTTTCAGATCATCTTCTATTAAAAGATAATTCTGTTTTATGACCTTAAAACTGATAAAAATAAAATTCTTCAATCTCATCAAATATTTGATTTATCTGATTTTGGATACTATCCTTTCTTTTCAGAAGCAGGAAAAAACACCAAAGACTTTATTACTAATCAAACTTGATTCGATAGGAGATTATTTATTATTCAGAAATTTTTTGAAATTCTTTAAAACAAGTGACAGCTATAGGAATTATAAAATTACTCTTCTTGGAAATATTGTCTGGAAAGATTTAGCTGAAAAATTTGATAAAGAATCAGTTGATAATTTTCTTTGGTTGGATAGAAACAAATTCAGCAATAATCTCTTCTATAAATTTCAACTTCTGAATTCAATCTACAAATCCGGTTTTGAAACCGTTATTGATTGTGCTTATTCAAGAGAAATTCTTTTTGGTGATTCTATCATTAAAACCAGCCGAGCAACCAATCGAATTGGAAGTGTTGGTTCTCCGGATAACTATGTTAAATGGAAAAGAAATTTACTTACGGATAAATTTTATACAAATTTAATTTCAACATCAGACAAAATAATTTTTGAATTTGAAAGGAATAGAGAATTCATCTCAAAGATTTTGAATTATAATCTGGATATCAGAAAACCAAATCTTGACACTAATGAAATTGATTCATTTGATTTTGAAGAAAAATACATAGTAATTTTTCCGGGGGCTAACGATACAAAAAGAAGATGGTCGGTAGAAAAATTTTCAAAAGTTATTTTCCATATTGTTAATAATTATAAGTTTCTGATTGTTTTGGCTGGCTCAAACTCAGATGTTAAAATCGTTGAGAAAATATTCAAACACTTTGTAACTAACAGAGTAAAAAATTTTGTTGGTAAAACTAATTTACCTGAATTTGCAAAACTCATAGCAGGTGCAGAGTTGCTCATCACAAATGAAACTAGTGCAGTTCATTTCGCAGCAAGTGTCAATACTCCTTTTGTTTGTATTTCAAATGGAAATCATTTTGGCAGATTTCATCCATATCCGGAAGAAGCAGGCGTAGAAGGAGTCTTTATTTATCCAAAAGAAATAAAAAACAATTTAGCTAATATTGATTACTTAAAATCCAAATATGGATTCGGTTCCAATCTCGATATAAATCTTATTGATGAAAACGAAGTAATTTCAATTGTGGATAAGTTCTTGATAAAAGATTAGTTAATTTTAAATAAGAAAAATTAAAAACTATGAAAGTTGGAATAGTCGCAAACATTACTAAAGAAAATATAATTGAAATTGTATCTTCTTTCACAGCCAAATTAAAAGAGAACAATATAGAATATATTCTAACCAAATCTCTTTTCGAATTTAACGGAAAGTTCAAGATCGAATTAGCGGAGGAATTTATTGCAGAAGATGATGAGTTGTACCAAAAATGTGATGTTGTAGTTTCAATCGGCGGTGACGGAACAATGCTCAATACAGCTTTTAATGCTCTAAAGTATGACAAGCCAGTCCTTGGTTTGAACGTGGGAAAGCTTGGCTTTTTAGTCGAAGCCGAATTATCACAAATGGATTACATTATTGATTGTTTGAAGAATAAGAAATATGTAATTGATGAAAGAATAGTAATTTCTGGAAATATTTTTGGCAGTAAAGAAGAAGAAATAATTGCTTTTAATGACATTGTAATTGATAAAGGCGGCTGGCCCAAAATGATTGAACTTAATATCTGGGTTGATAATGAATATGTTACTACTTTTAATGCAGATGGAATTATAGTAGCAACACCAACAGGTTCCACTGGTTATTCAATCTCTGTTGGTGGTCCTATAATAAGTCCCAAAGCTGATGTTGTTTCACTTTCTCCGATTTCTCCTCATAGCTTGACAGTCAGACCACTTGTTCTGCCAAGTTATCAGGAAATTCTTATTAAAGCTGATTCACTTCATATTGATGTTCAAGTTAGTTGTGATGGACAAAGAGCATACAGTGTTCCTCCGCCTTTGGAGATAAGAATTAAAAAAAGTGAGAAGAAACTGAAACTAATTCAAACTTCGGTTTCAACTTATTTTTCAACACTTAGAAAAAAATTACTATGGGGAATTGATACTAGGCATTCAAATAAGGATAATTCTAAATGAAAATTTTCACTTTAATTTTATTGTTGTTTTCATTCAGTTTAGTTGCTCAGGATTATAATCATTTTACAATTGATACAGTAAAAAACAAAAAAATGTTGATAGGTTATTGTACTCGAGAAGCATTTAATGATACTGCATTTGTTGGCTGGTTTGAAGAAAGTTATAACAACTATCAATTCGAAAATGAAGTTCTAAATCAGCTTAAGGATTTTTTGAACGACATAAAAATCAAAATTGTTTTGGGAACGTGGTGTAGTGATAGCAGAGAATTTGTCCCGGCATTTTTAAAGATTCTTGATAATATTAGTTTTTCGGAAAGTAATTATGAAATAATCAGCGTTGACCGAAAGAAAAAAGGTTTTGGAAATGAAGCTGATCATCTCGATATAAATTTCGTCCCGACTTTTATTTTTTACAGAAATGAAACAGAAATAGGAAGAATTATTGAACTTCCAAACGAATCATTGGAAAGAGACTTTTTAGAAATTCTCAAAAACAATTAATATTGCGTACGAAACAATTTTTTAGTTAAATCATCTAAAAGAAAAAATTTGATTCGATAAAAACAAAGGGAGTAAATATGAACGCAATTAAAACAGTATTTTTAATGGCTTTAATGATGGCTTTGTTCCTTCTTGTTGGATACGCTATCGGAGGAAATTCCGGAATGACTATAGCATTTATCTTCTCACTTGCAATGAATTTTGGTTCTTATTGGTTCTCGGATAAAATAGTTCTTTCGATGTACCGAGCTAAACAGATAACCCGAGCCGAAGCACCTAAATTTTATGATATGGTTGAAAGATTAGCTCAGAATGCAAACTTACCAATGCCGAAAGTTTATATTATTAATGATCCAACTCCAAATGCTTTCGCAACTGGCAGGAATCCTCAAAATGCAGCAGTAGCAGCAACAACAGGAATTTTACAAAGTCTTAACGATGATGAAATTGCGGGTGTAATGGCTCACGAATTAGCTCACGTAAAAAATCGAGATATTTTAATTAGTACAATTGCTGCTACTTTGGTTGGAACAATCTCATACATTGCTCATATGGCAGGTTGGCTTGCAATGTTTGGAAGAGGAAATGACAGAGATGGTGATAGTGGATTAGGAAGTTTATTACTCATTATTCTTTCACCCATAATTGCTACATTACTGCAATTGGCAATTTCACGTTCGAGAGAATATATGGCTGATGAAGGTGGAGCAAGAATTAGTAGAAATCCTCTTGCATTAGCTTCAGCTTTAGCGAAAATTTCAAGATCGAACCAGCTACATCATATGAGAAATGTTGAACCTTCAACTGCTCATATGTTTATTGTAAGTCCGTTGTTTGGTGGAATTGGAAAATTGTTTTCGACACATCCACCAATTGAGGAAAGAATTAAAAGATTACAAAAATTAGCTGCAGGAAGAATCTGAGAATTTCATTTAAATATTCTTTAAGAGCTGGAATTAAATCTTCATTATTCCAGCTTCTTTTATTTATTTTAGTTTTAAGTAATCTCTCTTCAGGGCAAGTAAAAACCAATCTTCAGATCTTTAATATTCTTACGGATTCTCTATCAAATAAAATAATGCAGGTTTTATCAAACAATATTTCTAAGCTGGAAATCAACTCCAATAATCAAAATGAATTAAATATCCTTTATGATTTTATCCGAGCAAAGTTAATGAGAGATGGAATAAAATTATCTTCAAGTGATGAATATGATGAAAAACTTTCTTTATTTTTTACTGATGCTAAAGTAGAATATAAAGATTTGTTCAAAGAACATTTATTCGGAAGTTATTTAATGACAAGAGAGATAACACTTGCAGGCAATTTCATCTTAGAAAGAAAAAACGAGGTTTTTAATTTTAATATAACTTCTTCAGATACAGTTGGATATGATAATTATACAGATTTAGAAAATAAGATTTATACAATAACAGAAGGAATTCCTCCTAAAGAGCCTTTTATATCGAGTATAATTGAACCTGTAATTGCTGTTGCGGCTACGGCTACTGCAGTTATTCTCTTTTTTACAATTCGTTCAAAGTAATTTTATACCTTTTCAGCCAATGCAATTTTAATTATAATTGTCAAGTTTTTAATAAAAAATATATAAATAGATGAAAAAATTTTTTGTTGCTTTATCAGTTATAATAGTATTAGTTATCATTTCTTCGTGCTCTTCATCTATAGATACTGTAAATCTTCCTCCTGAAGAAAGGTTAGCTGTTGCACTAAAACTTTATGAAAATGAAGACTATCTTGATGCTATCAAAGAATTCGAAGCAATATTACTTCAGTTTCCGGCAAGTGGAATCAACGATGATGCAATTTATTATCTAGGAATGTCTAGATTTAACAGAGGAGAATATATACTTGGTGCTTATGAATTCAGCAGATTGATAAAAAGTATTCCTACCAGTGAATTCCTCACCAAATCTCAATTTATGCTCGCAGAGTGTTATTATAAACTTTCTCCAAATTTTGCTCTTGACCAAAGATATTCCAAAAAGGCAATTCAGGAATATCAGGCATTTATTGATTTCTTTCCACTTGATGAAAAAGTTTCCGAAGCTGAATCGAAAATTTCTGAGCTGAATAAAAAATTGGCAAAAAAGGAATTCGAAACTGGCAGAATTTATGAAAAGATGGAATACACTGCCGCAGCACTTTTTTATTATGATAATGTAATGCAGATTTATCACGATACTGAATTTGCTCCCTTAGCTCATTATAATAAGATAAATATTTTACTATCCAAGAAAAGATTAGACGATGCTTTGGAATCATCAAGATTATTTATTCAAAACTATCCAAATGATTCCAGAGCAGGAGATGTACGAAAAATAATTTCTAATTTGGAAAAAGAATTTTCTTCCAGATAATTATATGAAAAGCGTTAGTAATTCACAGATAGAAATGACAGAATTGGTGCTGCCAAATCACACTAATCAGCTTGGAAATTTACTTGGTGGTCAGTTAATGCATTGGATTGATATCTGTGCAGCTTTGAGTGCAGCAAAGCACGCAAATAAAATTTGTGTTACTGCTTCTGTGGATAGAATTGATTTTCACCATCCGATTAAATTGGGTGATGCGGTTACTTTAATAGCATCGGTTAATAGAGTATTTAATACTTCTATGGAAGTTGGTGTGAAAGTGTATGCTCAGAATTTTCGACTTGGAACTAGAATTCATACAAATACAGCTTATCTTACATTCGTAGCTGTTGACGAGAATGAAAAACCAGTTCCAGTTGACCAGATTATTCCGGAAACAGAGGATGAAATCAGACGATTTGAAGATGCACTCAGGAGAAGAGAAGATAGACTTAAAAACAGATCTAAAACTATTTAGTTTTTTAATTATCCTCATTTTTTCTTCCAGTTTATTATTTGCTCAAATTCCTATTAATGGTTTTACGAACTTTTCTGAAATTGAAACTATTCCTGATCAAAACAAAATTTTTAGTTTAAATTTTAATAAAGATCCCTATTCTGATATTCTGATTTATAATCAGGAAAACAAGGTGGGTTATTTATTAACAGGACAACCAAACCTTAAATTTTCAAAACCTCAAAAATTATTTTTCCAATTTGAACCAAATTTCTTCAAACCAATTTACAACTCTCAAAATCAAATTATAGAATACGCTTTTACATCAAGAAAGTCTCGAATTTTTGGATTACTTAATTTTAATCAATATGGTTATCCAAGAATTTCGAAAAGTATTAAGTTGAGTTCTTTCCCAAACAGAATTGATGTCGAAGATGTTGACTTAAATAACTCAAATGATTATTTAATCTCAGGCGAAGCATTCGAAGGATTGTCAATTATATTTGAAAAAAATAATAAATTAGAAGAGAAGAAACTCTTCAAAGGTCATTCATTCCTTGATGCATTTTTCTTCAATATCAATGGTGATGAATATATTGATATCTTAGCCTTCGATCTGATAACTCAAAAACTTTTTTTTATCTATAATAAAGATGGAGAGAGATTTGAAAAGGAGAGAGAGCTGAGCATAAATCAGTCTGTTAATAAGTTTCAGATTATTGACCTCAATTTTGATGGATATAAAGATTTGATTTTTTCCACTAACACTGGACTACAGATTTACTTTGGTGATAATCTAAGCACATTTAATCAGACAGTAAAAATTAGAACCTCATCCTCAATAAAAAATTTTACTGTTGGTGATTATAACCACGATGGTAGTTTTGATTTTATATGTCATTCAACTTCAGGCAATTACTTGTCAGTAATATTTGCAAAAGATGTAGATGAATTTTATGAGGAAATTATTTTTGATTTTGGAAATCAAATTGATGAAATAATCCCTTTCTTTTCCAGATTTGTTTATGGAGTAACCAATCTTTCAAAAGATGGTAAAATCAAGATTGTATATGAATTCACTTCGTTTAAGGAGGATGTTAATCTTATTTTCGGAATAAAACCAGTTGAAATTCATGCATTTGATTTGAATAATAACAGTCTCTCTGACTTTATTTTTATAGATAGATTTGATAACAGACTGAAAATTATTCTAAAGAATAACAGAGGAATTCCTTCACAATATTTTCACATGAACTTGAATGGTATTCATTCAGAGATATTAATTTCAAAAGTATCTGATTCGCAAGTGATTTTTTATCTCTACTCTCTGAATGAACGTTTAATAGAAATAATAGAATTTGATTTTAATGACTTTACTTTCAAAAAGAATTATCTCTATGCAGAAGGGAAGATTCAGGATTTGTGGAGTACAAATTTTAATGGCTCTGAGGAAATTAAAATTTTATATTCGAATAGAAATCAACTCAATTACGGTGTTTTAAGACTTTCACTTGATAAAAAGTATAAATTGGTTAAGTATCCGCTCGTTGCTGATAATTTTATTATTGCAAACATCACAGCTGAGAATGAAAATAAAATAATTTATTGGAATAAAAACGATACTGTTGCTCACCTCAATTTATCAAACTATTTTTTTGACAGCAAACAGGAGAAAAAACTATTTTCAATCAATTATTCAGGAGAAATCAATTTCTTTAACAGCATTCCAAAACAGGTAAAAAATCATGACTACTTCTCATCGCTTATTCAAATGCCTGATAAGAAATATTTGCTTATTTTTAATCGTGATTTAAATATTTTAATTAATACTGATTTGCTGACAAATCACTCTTTGGAATCAAAAAAACCTTTAGTTCATGACAATGAAGGATTTCTTTATTTTTTTGACTCAAAGTCTAAACAAGTTTTCAGAATCATTTACGTAAAGAGATTGAATAAAGTTATTATAAGATCAGTATTTGAAAATGTTAATGTGGAAGAATTCTCAATTTCCAAACTTGATAAAACCAATAAGCATTTAATTTTTATTGATTCTGAAGATAAAAAAATTAAAGTAAGGCAATTGAATTGATTAACAAATTAATATTATTGATTTTTTTTATATCTGTTTCAAAAATAATTGGACAGGAAATTTCGCAGAGTAAATTGGATTCGATTTACAATTTGTATGTTCTAATAAGGACTGGTGAGCAAATTGGAGAAAAACCGATCAGTATTTCTCACGATCAACGAAAATGCGGTTTCGAGGTTGCCGCAAGTGTAGTTTCTAATTTTAATAGATTTTCCAAATTGCAACAATCGGTACTAACTTCTCTTTTTCAGAGACCAGTTCTTGATACGAGTATTGTAACCCCTTCAGGATTTTTCAGAATTCATTATAATAAATCAGGCTCTTCAGCTCCGAGTTATTCCCTTCAAGAATTAGCTAAAGCACTTGATTCTGTTTATAATTTTGAAGTCCGATATCTCGGCTATCCGCCCCCTCCGCCTGATAATGGGATCGGTGGAGATAATAAATTTGATATATACATTACTAATCTTGGTGCGGATTATTATGGATTCACGCAACCAGAAACTCATCTTGGGAATGAACGTTATACAAGTTTTACAGTAATAGATAATGATTATTTGGGATATCCAACTACCGGAATAAATGGTGCAAAAGTTACTGTTGCACACGAGTTTCATCACGCTATTCAAATTGGAAATTACATTTACAGAGAGTCAGATATATTCTATTACGAAATAACTTCCACTGCTATGGAAGAATTTGTGTTTGATGATATAAACGACTACTATTTTTATTTATCCGATTACTTTAATAATCCATCGAGACCTTTTTTGCTAAATAATGGATACAATCTTTCTATATGGAATTTATTTCTCCAAAAAAATTTCGATCATCAACTTTTAAAAAGAATCTGGGAACTGATGCCTAATAACAGAGCTTTAACATCCATTGCTTTGGCTATAAATGAAAGAGGTTCAACATTTAAAGAACAATTAAGCAAATTTGGAATTTGGAATTATTACACCGGCTACAGAAATTTCCCCGGCAGATACTACGAAGAGGCACAAAATTATCCGATGATAAAAACTACAGATCCGATGCCTTTCTCACCACCATCGCGTTCTTATACAATGAGAAGTCGGGCAACTACAAATTACTATTTAAAAATAAATTCAGGTTTAGATTCATTGGTTGTGATATTATCTAATTCCGACATCGTTAGTGGAATTGACAGCACTGAAAAAACTTTTCCTTTTGTTTACACACTTTATAATGATACTTCGAAGGGCTCAAGGAAACTTGCGGGCATTTTTTCTGCAGATTTTGAAACTTTAAATCCTCTCCATCAATCGTTTTATAGCGTTTCTGAAATTCTCAATGATATAGTTGTTAATGGGGACACAAGCTTTTCCCCACAAAAGAGTGATAAAGAGATATTTCCTTTTCCCAATCCATATCGTTTTAATGAAAATTATATTCTTGGAAAAATTTTGAATATTCAAGTGAATAAAAGTTTTCATGATGAAGTTGATTTTTATGTTTATTCTTCTTCTATGAATCTGATTTATAACAATTTTCACAAATTGGTCTTCCTCCCAAATGGTACAAAAGGAATTAAGTGGGATTTAAGAGATAATAACGGGAACTATGTTCCCTCCGGAGTTTACTTCATATCAATAAAAGTTGGAGTTAATGTTTTCAAAGACAAAGTTGTGATTTTCAATGAGTAATTATTCTCTCGAAATTAAAAATCTTACAAAGAATTTTGGCAGAAGGTTAATCTTTCGTGATATAAATTATCTCGTCAGCTCTGCTTCCATTGTTGGAATTTCAGGTAACAATGGTTCAGGCAAATCAACTTTTATGAAAATAATTGCAGGGGTTTTATCGCCTAATAAAGGAGAAGTAATTCATTCATTAAATGGTAAAAAAGTCATCAACGACAAATTATTCAACCATATTGGCTTTGTATCACCTTATCTTGTTCTATATGAAGAATTTTCTGCTGAAGAGAACCTGATAATCTTTTCAAAAATCAGAGGAATTAATTACGATTCAGATTACATTAAATTACTTTTTGAAAAAATGAACTTATTTAATAGAAGAAGAGACGCCGTAAAAACTTATTCCTCAGGAATGAAGCAGAGACTGAAATACTTATTCGCTTTAATGCACAAACCCGAATTATTGCTTCTGGATGAGCCGACTTCCAATCTTGATAATGAAGGCAAAGAAACAGTATATAATTTGGTTAATGAATATTCAAAAGATCAAATTGTTATTATTGCATCGAATGAAGAGCAGGACTTGAAATTGTGCGGTGATATTATTTACTTAGAAAACTATAAATGACATTCAAAAAGATGATTAGTAAATCTTATAATTTATGTATTAAGGATATCAAATCTGAGCTAAGAACCAGATACGCTATAAATGCTTTGGTTATGTTTATCTTAGTTGCGATAAGTGTGATACTTTTTTCTATCGGAAATGAGAAAATACAACCCGAATTAACTGCAGGTTTGTACTGGGTTGTAATTTTTTTCTCTGCTATGAGTGGGCTTTCAAGAGCTTTTGTTTCAGAAGAAGAAAAAGGAACAACCCTTACCTTACATTTAATAGCTACCCCTGATACTATTTTTTCAGGGAAGCTTTTCTTTAATCTTATTCTTACTTTTTTCATTAACATTATAATTACTCTACTTTATGCGGCATTTTTTGAGGGTTTTGTAGTTAATAATTTCATCTTATTTTTAGTTACGTTTATTTTTGGCAATATCGGGCTTGCTATTTCCTCAACGATAATAGCTTCAATTATTGCAAAAGCTGGTTCGAAAGGAACTCTTTATCCAGTTCTTTCATTTCCGATTTTATTGCCACTTATACTTACTTGTGTCCAACTGACAATTTTCTGCTTTGATGGCACAAGCTTTGACAATGCTCTTTATGAGATGGCAATTGTTGTCAGTTATGATATTATTATGGTTACTATTTCTTATTTATTATTTGATTTTATTTGGAAAGAATAAAAAACACTTTTTACTTAAATTCTGAAATTATGTACTGGAAAATTTTATTATTTGTTTTAATGACTTTTGTTTCAATTGCAGGAATTGCATTTCCTATTGTTGAAAAGCCCTCAGTTTGGTATGAATTTCCATTTATTCCCGGATTAGGAGAAAATGCGAAAATTATTTTCTTTCACGTACCAACAGCTTGGCTAACAGTAATAGCTTTTTTAATGTCCTGTATTTATGGATTTAAATATCTTAAAAGCAAAAATCTGAATGATGATGTAAAAGCTTATGTTGCTAATCAGTTGGGAATAATTTTCTGTATTCTTGCAACTGTTACTGGTGCAGTTTGGGCAAAATTTGCATGGGGTGCATTTTGGAGTTGGGATCCAAGACAAACAAGTATTTTCGCTCTCCTATTAATATATGGTGCATGGTTCGCATTGCGATCGTCAATTGAATCTGAAGAAAAACGTGCAACTCTTTCTTCAGTTTATTCTATAATTGCTTTCGTTACTGTGCCGTTTTTTATTTTTATTATGCCTAGAATTATGACTGGTTTACATCCCGGTTCTGCGGATGATGAAACTTCAGGTCCTATTGTTAACTTTAAGATGAATGAAAATATGTTGTTGATATTTTTTATTTCTCTAATAGCTTTTACAATTTTATATTTTTGGATGTGGAATATTGGTTATAAATCAATTTTACTAAAAGAAAAAATTCAAAAAAATTTTTGAGGTAGTTCGTGATTCAATTTTTAACAGATAATGCAATTTATATCGTAATGATAATTGTCTTAATAGTTTGGACAGGTATATTCTTCTACCTTTTAGGTGTGGATAGGAGAATAAAATCAATTGAAAAAGAAATAAATGGAGATAAAAATGAAGAATAAATATGTAATTGGCGGATTTATTATTGTTTTGTTTTTAGGTATCATGGGATATCTCTTTACTCAAAGCAATATAAAATATGAAAACAATTTTATTGTTGTAAAATCAACTAACAAAACAGTTAAAGCAACTGGCAGTTGGGTCAAAGAAAAAAAATATTCCTATGACGCCGAGAATAATCTTTTCACCTTTTATATAAAAGATGATAAAGGTGAAGAAATGATGGTTGTATATCGGGGCGCTATGCCAAACAATTTTGAATCAGCTACGAGTGTTGTTGTTACAGGTTCATATCAGCAAAATTATTTTTATGCAAAGGATATTTTAACTAAATGTCCAAGCAAATATCAGGAACAACCAAATACTCAGTCATCAAGTTTGTAAAAATGTTAAGGGGAGTGATTATTTAATTAAATGGAGTATCTATGATTGGAAGTATCATATTAACATTTGCTTTAGTTTTTAGTATAATTTCTATGATAATGTATTACCTTAACTTTAAAGGTTATGGTAATACAATTTCTTATGCAAGAATATTTTATCATCTTACATCAATTTTTGTAATTGTCGCTTCTACTTTTTTGTGGTATTATATCTTAACTCATCAATATCAGTATAAATACATTTTCAGTTACAGCAATAATTCCCTATCAACCGGATTACTACTTTCTTCTTTTTGGGGCGGGCAAGAAGGAAGTTTTATGTTGTGGATTTTGTTTACAGTAATTGTAGGAATTATTCTTCAATCCTATACATCCAAAAGAGGAGATCTTGAACCAAGAGTAATGGCAGTGTTTACACTAGCTATTTCGTTTTTACTTTTGATGGTTTCTCCCTGGTTCAAAAATCCATTCGAATATATTTGGACAACGCCAATTTTTGTTGATTTAAAATCTATAAACTCAAATTATTGGAATCTTCCATTTCTTCAACAATTTCTATTTCCTGATCCTCAAACTAACACTACTTATGTTCAGGTTTCGTCTACTTTATTTGCATCTTTAGTTCAAAATGGAATTGATCCTAACACTTTCATTGTAAATGGCAGAGGATTAAATCCGCAGTTACTTAATTTCTGGATGCAAATTCATCCACCAATTTTATTTGTTGGATTTGCAATGGCTACAGTTCCATTTGCATTTGCAGTTTCCGCACTTATGAAAAATGAATATAAAGATTGGGTCAATCAATCTTTCCCATGGTTATTGGCTGGTATCGGAATTTTAGGCTTAGGCATTATGCTTGGTGGATATTGGGCTTATGAAATGCTCGGATGGGGTGGATATTGGGCTTGGGATCCGGTTGAAAATTCTAGTTTGATTCCCTGGCTTATTGGAGTAGCAGCAATTCATACAATGCTGGTACAAAAGAAAAGTCAATCTCAATCTGGCGAAATCGGAAGATATGTAAAAACAAATCTGATACTTAGTATTCTTGTTTATATATTAGTTCTTTATAGTACATTTCTTACAAGGAGTGGTGTTTTGGGAGATGCATCTGTGCATTCGTTTGTTGATCCGGGAATGTTAGTCTATTTATTCCTTATAATTTTTATCAGTTCATTTACTCTACTGGGTGTTGGATTAATAGTTTATAGATGGAAAGATTTGCAATCTGAAACCCCGCAAGATGAAGGACTATTCTCACGTGAATTATCATTATTTACAGCAGCAGTGGTTTTATGTGCCTCTGCAATCATAGTTTTTGTCGGAACATCTGCACCAATTGTAGGCAGGTCTGTTGACATTTCTTTTTACAATGAAATGCACATTCCTTTGGCAATTATTATTGGGTTATTGAATGGACTAAGTCTTTTATTGAAATGGAAAACTACCTCTACTCTAGAACTTCTTAGTAATTCAGTCAAATATTTAGCAATAAGTATTGTCCTTACTGTTCTGATGATTCTTTTGGGTGGAATTTATGATGTTATGATGATTTTATTGGCTTTCTCCTCAATATTTACAATTATTGTAAATGGTGAAATAGCATTTAAGATTATTAAAAATAATCTTGATAAACTGGGAGCTTATGTAGCCCACATCGGATTGGCTATTTTCATTTTAGGTGTGATTGGATCTTCAGCTTATAGCAAAGAGAAAACTCTGAATTTAGTTAAGAATAAACCAGTTGAAGCATTCGGTTACCAGATGGTTTTTACTGGTTATGAACCGATTGAAAATGCAACAAAGTATGCATTCAATATCAATATGAATAAAGATGGAAAAACTTACAATGCTTCACCGGTTATGTATATTGCTGAATATAATAATAGTCTGATGAGAGAGCCGTCGATTGTAGTTTTGCCCACGAAAGATATTTACATCGCTCCATTAAGTTATGAACAAACCGGGGACCATCATCACTCTGGATCAGTTTTAATTGAAAAAGGTAAATCAACTAAGTATGAAAATATAACTTTGACTTTTGAAAAATTTGAAATGGATTCCGATGTAATGCAAGCAATGCAGGAAGGACGAGATTTTCAATTAGGAGCTGTTTTATCAGCTGTTTCAGATGATAAAAATATTACTTTCAAACTCTACAGAAAACAAAGTGGTAATAATGTTGAGTTAACATCTTTCGAATCAAAAGAACTGAATCTTAAAGTTGAATTACTAAATCTTTCTGCTCGAGGAGTTGAACTATCTTTATCGAAATTGGATCAACCGACACAAACCACAAAAAGAGAAACCGAAGAAGTTTTGGTTGTAAATGCAAGCATAAAACCTTTCGTTAGTTTGGTTTGGATTGGTGTATTAATAGTAGTTATCGGATTTTTTATTGCATTCAGCAGAAGATTAAAAGAGTCTCAAACAAGCAGTTGATTTTATACAAGTAGAGACACGCAAAAGCGTGTCTCTGTTAATTTCATAGTTCCTGAAGTATTTGAATTGGCGTTTTTTCTTTGTTTGTTTCTGATTTTTTTGACTTACCGTTTCCGTTTTTCCCATTCTTTCTTGAATCAGGACCGTAACCATTTATATTATTTCTATCAGCATAATTTTTATAAGTGAACAATTTATGTTGATAATTACGCATAATAATTTTTTCTTCATCGTGGTAGAGAACATAATTTGGAAGCAGAGGTATTTTTCCACCACCGCCGGGAGCATCAATTACAAAGTGAGGAACAGCTAATCCGGAAGTATAACCTCTGAGTGCTTCGATTATTTTTAATCCCGTTTCAACTGATGTCCTGAAATGATTTGCTCCTTTAGTTTCATCAGCCATATACATATAATAAGGACGAACCCTGATCTTCAACAATTTCTGAACGAGTTCCTTTACAACTTCCGGATCATCATTTACGCCTTTCATAACAACCATTTGATTACCGATCGGAATTCCTGCATCAGCAAGCATTTCACAAGCTTTAGAACTTTCTGGAGTGATCTCCCATGGATGATTGAAATGAGTATTGCAATAAATCGGATGATACTTTTTAAGCATATTACAAAGCTTCGGAGTTATCCTATGTGGGAGAACACAAGGCATTTTAGTTCCAAGGCGAATTATCTCGATGTGTTGAATTTGTCTTAATCTTTGTAGAATTTTTTCGAGCATTGCATCAGTCAACATCAAAGGATCACCTCCGGAGAGAATCACATCTCTGATTTCGGTATGTTCTTCAAGATATTTGAATGCGCTTTCAAGTCCACGCATAGAAATTTTTTTGTAGTTGCCGACTTTTCTTTTTCTCGTACAGAATCTGCAATACAAACCACATTGACTTGTAACAAGAAAAAGAGCTCTGTCTGGATAGCGATGAGTAATATTCGGAACAGGACTCATAGCATCCTCTAAAAGTGGATCTTCTTCGGCATCATAATCTTCTAATTCCTTTTTATCAGGAACGCATTGAAGCCAGATTGGATCTCCCGGGTAACGGATTAGACTCAAATAATATGGATTGATACGAGCCTGAAAAAATTCATCCAGATCTTGAGCAACTTGTCTTTCTAAACCAAACTTTTCGACAAGCTGATCAACTGTGTGGACGCTGTCCCGTATCATCTGTTGCCATAGTTCCATTTTTATCCTCAGTTTTGCTTTTGATTGAAAAACTTCCCGAATATCAGAAGGTTATCTCCAACTGAATAAAAATCTTTTATCTCTCCAAGTATTGTGTAGTTATTTCTGAAATAAAAATTTTGTGTTGACAGATATTCTGCTTTGGATGATGTCTCGGCTATAATCCATCTGCCTTTTCTTTCTGAAACAAATTTCTCTGCATGTTCCAATAATTTTCTACCAATTCCTTCTCCTGACTTTTCAGGATCAGTAACAATCCAATATAAATCGTAAACAGCATCTGTTAATGGTCTTCTACCTGTGCAATGATATCCAACTATTTGATCTTCTTCTTCATAAACAAAAATATTATAATCAGTTTGATTCGGATCGTTTGCAGCAATGTTTACAAGTTCCATTGCAACTTTAATCTCTTCCTGATTGAAGTTCGGAATCTTTTTCAATAACATCTCAATACTATTTACATCAGATGGCTTTAATGAGCGAATCATATTTCTTTCTTTCTAAAGCAAAACTTGTAATCGTTTTTAATAGTTGATTGTAACTAATTCCTGCAGAGTTTGCAGCTCTTACAAAACCTGAATCAGGTGATATGTCAGGATTTGGATTTACTTCGATAACGTAAGGAATATTTTCATTCGAAAGTCTTATATCCACACGAGCATAATCTCTGCAATTCATTACATCGTAAGCTCGCAAAGCTGTCTTTTCAATTTTCGATTTAATTTTTTTATTAAGTTTAGCAGGACAAATCGGTTTAGTAAAATTGTAATATTCACTTCCTTCAATCCATTTACCTTCGTACGTCACGATTTTGGGAAATTCTTCTGGTAATCCGGTGAAATCAATTTCAGATAGGGGAAGAACTTTACCGTTCAATATTGCAACGTTGATCTCTCTTCCTTCAATATATTCTTCGAGCAATATTTTTTTATTATATGTTTCAGATAAAAATTCGTAATGCTTTTTGAGTTCACTGAAATTTTTAACTACTGAGAATTCAGAAATTCCAATGCTTGCGTCCTCTTCATCTAACTTCATTATGATTGGAAACTGAAGTTTTATTTTTCTTGAGTTAATTTTTTGATTCGGATTCAACACATCAAATTTTGGAGTTTGTATCCCGTATGAAGACAGAATGATTTTGGTTCTTTCTTTGTTAAGACAATTGCCAAGAGTTGAGGATATGTTTCCTGTAAATTGAATATTCATTATTTCAAACAATCCTGCCACACAATATTCATAATTTGTAATACCTTCTACTGACTCAATGAAATTAACTACAGCATCAGGATTAAAGTCTTTTAACTTATCAATAAAATTTTTAATGTTTTTATCAACTGCAAAAGTTTCAACTTCAGAAAACTCTTCGGATAAAATTTTTTTTATGTTATGAATCTGATCAGCAAAAGAATATTCAGAAAGATCAAGTGAATCAGAATTATTTGAAACAGGTTTCCCATTGTAAATGGAGAAGACACTTACAGGAGCATTGTAACAGACCAATATTTTAGCATTACGTTTCATAATAAATTATATCGTTTGCAAGCTGATATTAAAACCTGATTTATCATTTCGTCATAACTCATTCCAGCTGCTCTTGCAGCTTTTGGAAAACTTGAATTTTCTTTCGGGTCAGGCATTATTCCCGGAAGAGGATTAATCTCAATGATATTCGGAACTCCGTTTTTGTCGAGACGAACATCAATTCTGCTCCAATCTCTGCAGCGTAAAACTTTATAAGTTCTCAGACATACTTCTTTAATTTTTTCTTCAAGCTCTTTTTCAATTTGAGCAGGGCAATCGAATACATCAAAATCATTTTCTTTTGTATCTAAAATCCATTTTGCTTCGTATGAATAAATTGGTTTAACTTCTTTCGGATATTTATCAAAACGAACTTCGATTATTGGCAAAATTTTTATATCGTTTCCGTTTCCAAGTAATGCAACAGTAAATTCTCTTCCCGGTAAAAATTCTTCAACTAATGCTGGTTGATCGTATAAATTATTGATTCTTTCTATCTCTGATTTCAGTTCAAAAAAATTATTAGTGATAGAAGAAGAAAAAATTCCCTTTGATGAACCTTCACTAATTGGTTTTACGAACATTGGGAAGTTATAAGTTTTTCCGTTCAACTCAGATGAATCTTCATAAACAGAAAACTTTGAGTTTGGAATATTGTGATAACTTAAAATTTCTTTTGTTCGTGATTTATCTAGACAAATTCCTAAAGTAAGTGAGTCGCTTCCGGTAAAAGGAATATCCAACATTTCCAACATTGCAGGAATTTGTGCTTCACGACTAACTCCTTTTAATCCCTCTGCTATGTTAAAAACAATATCAGGACGAATTGATTTAAATTTTTCAAAAGCATTTTGATCTGCTTCAATTAAATTTACATCGTGATAAATTGATAAAGCATCTTTAACAGCATTTATTGTTTCCCACGTATCCCATTCAGCGAATTGATCAATTTGAGTGTTTTCGATTTGAGATGATTGTTGAAGATTTGAGGACACTGATTCGGAGAAAGTTTCACTTTCTGGTTTTACATTGAACGTTAATGCAACATTCAATCTCTTACTGAACCGATCTGATAAAATAACTTCTCCTAAATTTTTTTTTCGAAAGCAAATATAATGTTTATAAAAATCTTGTCAAGAAGTTTTGAAGATGATAAAAATTTTTTGAGATGAAAAAATTATTGTAGAATGAAACAAGTGAACGAAAAATTTTTTTATTTAAAATTTATCACACTCATTTCAATATTGATTTCAGGGGCTGCAACGCATCACAATAATTTATCATTTATACTTAACCAATCTTTGAGAAAATAAAATTGTCTTTAAAGTCATTAATTATTTTTTTCTTCAACAAAAAATTTTTTTCTGAATTCAGATTTGAATCGTTTCTTATAATTTCAAATGCTGATTGCTTTGCTTCATAAATTAATTTTTCATCTTCAATAAGATTGATGTACTTAAGATCAGGAAAACCACTTTGCTTGATTCCAAAAATGTCTCCGGGTCCTCTGAGCTTCATATCAATCTCTGCAATTTTAAATCCGTCGTTATAATCAACCATAGATTGTAATCTTACATAAGCAGTATAATTTTCTAACTGAGATTGAGATAAATACTCAAGATTAAGTTTGTTAAGATTTTGCTTTGCTGAAAGACTATCAAAAGTAACAAGAATACAATAAGCTTGTTTATCGCTTCTGCCAACTCTTCCTCTTAGTTGATGAAGTTGTGATAAACCAAAACGATGTGCATCATTTATAAGAATTATATTTGCATCGGGGATGTCAATTCCAACTTCAATTACAGTTGTAGCAATTAAAACATCAAAATCTTTTTTTAGAAATTTTAACATCATCTCTTCTTTTTCTTGCCAACTCATTCTTCCGTGAATTAGCCCGACATTCAAACCCTGAAGAAAAGTTGTTCGTAATTCATCATAGTATTTTGTTGCCGCTTTTAAATCAAGTTTATCTGATTCTTCAACAAGCGGATAAACAATAAACGTCTGATAATTTTCTTTCGCTTTATCTTTAATAAACTTATAAATCTCAGGAAGTTTTTTTTCTCCTCTCAGCACTGTAATAATTTTTTTTCTGTTTTTAGGCATTTCATCAATAATTGAAACATCCAAATCGCCATACAATGTCATTGTCAGAGTCCGTGGAATTGGTGTGGCACTCATAACTAAAACATCTGTGTCAATTCCTTTTGAAATTAAATCAGCTCTTTGACGAACACCGAATCTATGTTGCTCATCAATGACTACAAAAGATAAATTTTTGAAATTAACATTTTCTTCAAGTAGTGCATGAGTACCAATGATGATGTCAGTTTCTTTTTCTTCAATTGATTGGAGAATTTTATTTCTCGTTGTTTTATTCTGTCCACCAAGAAGAAGACTTGCTTTTATTTTTCTTTGAGGATTGATTGCGTTTAATTTCTCAAGCAGTGATGAGATATTTTTATAATGTTGGTCTGCAAGAATTTCTGTCGGAACCATTAGAGCAGTTTGATAACCATTATCAATTGCAATCAACATCGAGATAAGTGCCACAATTGTTTTTCCACTTCCAACATCTCCCTGAAGCAATCGATTCATCGGAAAATCTGAAAGCATATCTTTTTTTATTTCAGAAAGAACTTTCAATTGTGATTGTGTTAATTGGAATGGAAGAATTGATAAAAACTTTTTTATTAAATCAGAATGAATTGTGTATTTATGAGTTTTCCTTCTTTTCTGAATTTTATTTTTTTTAAGTGCAACTAATAATTCAAGGAAAAATATTTCTTCAAATTTCATCCTTCTTTTTGCTTCGATGAGTTTTTCTTTGTTCTCAGGAAAATGAAAATTCAATATTGTTTTCGGAAGTGAAAGCAAAGAATGTTTTTGTAAAATATATTCAGGCAAAGTTTCTTCAATCTTATCAGCATATTTTTCAGCAGCATTGTGAATGATTTTTCTGATTCCAAAATCGCCAAGATTAGTCAACTTTAATTCTTTTGGTATTCTGTAAAAAGGAATAATTTTTCCTGTATTAAGAAAACTTTGCGATTCCTCTTCAGTTATTTTATCATAATCTGGATGAATGAATTTGAAGTGATCGTATTTATCTATTTCCGGTTTATTACTTATCGCAAAAAAATCATTCTCGTTGAAAACCTGATAAAAATATTTTACTCCTGAAAACCAAACGCATTCAAAAAATCCTGTCTTATCTTTAAAAAAAACTTTCAGGATTTCTCTCTTTCGAGTTTTGATAATTTCCTTGTTTACTACTTTTCCAATGACTGTAATTTCTCCATCAAATCCATTCAATGCGTATTGATATGCCTGAGCAACTGTCAAAACGGTTGTTCTATCGAGATGACGTGTTGGAAAATAAAATAGTAAATCACGAATAGTTTGTATTCCAGCCTTTTCAAAGGCTGATGCTCGTTTGGGACCGATTGACTTTATGTATTTTACTGAAGTATCTAAAATGTTCGGTTTAGATTCAGCCATTTTTATATTAAGTAAAAGTTGTATTTGTGTTGTAAGATTTTATTAAAAGGTCGTAATACTCATCCCACTCAATTTCAATTGCTCCAAACATTTTTAAATGATCTGTTAAATATTGAACATCAAGCAAAACAAAATTTCTTTCTCTGAGACGTTCAATCAATTTAATCAAAGCAACTTTTGAAGCTCCTGTAACAAACGAAAACATTGATTCACCGAAGAAACCTCCTCTGAAAGCAATCCCATACAAACCACCGACGAGCTGATCATTTATGTAAGTTTCAACAGAGTGAACGAATCCGCGCTTATGTAATTTTTTATATGCCTCAATCAGTTTATTTGAAATCCATGTTGAATCTCTTTTTGCACAATTATAAATAACATTCAGATAATCAAAATCATATCTAATTTCAAATTTATTTTCGTTTATAAGTTTTTTAGTTGAGCGGGGAATATTAAAATTATCAAGTGGAATTATAGACCTGATTGAAGGTAAATACCAATTAATATTTCCGAATCCATCGTCCATCGGAAAAGCTCCTGAAGCATATAATCTTATCATATTATCAGGCTCTAAAGTAGAATCAATATCTAATAATCTAAAGTCCATATAACGAAATTTTATTTCAGTAAAACCTTAATTAAGTTTGCCATGTAATTTTAAAAAACTTTGTTAAGAATGCTAATGAATTATAAGGAAATTTATGACCAAAATTGCAGTTGTAGCATTAGGCGGAAATGCATTGCTTCGTGGCAGCGAAATAGGAACAATTCAACAACAAGAAAAAAATACTTACGATACCTGCGTTAATCTCATCAATCTTATAAAAAAAGGGTTTGAAATAGTAATTACTCACGGAAACGGACCTCAGGTTGGAAATATTATGCTCAGAAATGAAGCCGGATACAACACTTACAAAATTCCAAAAATGCCTTTGGACATTTGCGTGGCTGATTCTCAAGGTGGAATTGGATATATGATTGAAAGGCAAATGAGAAATATCCTTTCAAAAAATAAAATTAGAAAAAATATTGTAACAGTTGTAACTCAAGTTTTAGTTGATAAAAATGATCCGGCATTTCAGAATCCAAACAAACCAGTTGGACCTTTTTATCTTAAAGAAGAAGCTGATTTATTGGCAAAAAGTAACAATTTTATTTTTAAGGAAGATGCAAGAAAACGAGGGTGGAGGCGAGTTGTACCATCCCCCGATCCGATTGAAATTCTTAACAAAAAAATAATAAAACATCTGGTGCAAAAAGGAAATATTGTAATAGCTTGCGGTGGCGGTGGTGTGCCTGTTTATCTCGATGAAGAAAAAAATCTACAAGGAACTGAAGCCGTGATTGATAAAGATTTGGCTTCATCATTACTCGCTTCTGAAATAGGAGCTGATGAATTCTTCATTCTTACTGATGTTCCTAAAGTTTATTTAAATTTTCATAAACCGAATCAGATTGAACTTGATGAGGTTAAATTATCGCAAGCAAAAAAATATTACGACGAAGGTGAGTTTGGCTCGGGTAGTATGGGACCAAAAGTTCTTGCTGCAATAAGATTTATAAGTGCTGGTGGAAAAGAAACTATCATTACAGAAGCCACTCAACTTGGCGTTGAAAATTGTGGAACTAAAATTATTCCTGATTAAACAATAAAAAATAAACGGAGTTATTTATGGCAGTTAATATGAAAGGAAAAGATTTAATTTCTATTGCAGATCTTTCCATTGAAGAAATTTATGAAATTTTCGATGTAGCAAAATCACTCAAACAAAAACTTTATACCAATGAACCTCACCGTCTTTTAGAAGGAAAAACTCTGGGAATGATTTTTACTAAGCGTTCAACGAGAACCAGAGTCTCTTTTGAAACAGGAATTTATCAACTCGGTGGGATTGGTATGTATTTCGGACCAAATGATTTACAGCTTGGAACAAGCGAAAGCATTTCCGACACTGCAAAAGTTCTTTCAAGATATTTAAATGGAATTATGATTCGAACATTTGCTCACTCTGATGTAGTTGAGCTTGCAAAATATGCTGATATTCCTGTTATAAATGGACTAACCGATTTGCTTCATCCTTGTCAGGTTTTGACTGATTTATTTACTGTATTAGAGAAGAAAAGAAAACTGCAGGGATTGAAACTTGCTTACATCGGCGATGGCAATAATGTGGCTCATAGCTTATTAAATGGCTGCTCAAAAGTAGGAATGAATATTGCAATTGCTTCTCCTTCAGGCTACAAACCAAACGAAGAAATTGTAAAAAATGCTAGAAAGTTTGCTGAATATATGGGAAGCAAAATCGAAATTCTTGAAGATCCGATTGAAGCAGTAAAAAATGCAGATATTGTTTATACCGATGTTTGGGCAAGTATGGGACAGGAAAGTGAAGCAGAAGAAAGAAAGAAAAAATTTGCTGCATTTCAGGTTAATCCAGAACTTGTAAAACACGCAAAAGATGATTACTTATTTATGCATTGCTTGCCAGCTCATCGCGGAGAAGAAGTAGTAGATGAAGTCGCTGATTCACCTAATTCAGTAATTTTTGATGAAGCTGAAAACAGACTTCACGTTCAAAAAGCTATTATGGCTTTGGTAATGTAGTTTTCACATATAATCTAAAAAGGAGTTATGGAAAAATTTAATGATGTTTCGGTTTTTAGTATAATCCCCTTTGTATTAATGCTTCTTGCAATTGCTGTTCTGCCAATTACTTCGCCACATTTCTGGGAAAGTAACAGAAATAAATTAATTATTGCGATTACTTTAAGCATTCCGGAGATTATATATATTTTTTATGTCGGAAATGAAGGCCATCTTTTTCACACAATATTTTTTGATTACATACCTTTTATAATTCTGCTTGGTTCTTTATTTGTAATTACAGGTGGAATTCATCTTTCAGGAGATATAGAAGCAAAGCCTTTGACAAATGTTTTCATTCTTGGAATCGGAGCAGTGCTTGCTTCATTTATGGGAACAACCGGAGCTTCAATGTTGCTCATCAGACCCATTATTCAAATCAATGGAGAAAGAAAACTGAAAGTACATACAATTCTTTTCTTTATTGGAATTGTAGCGAATTGTGGTGGATTGATGACTCCATTAGGTGATCCACCACTATTTATGATGTATTTGCGCGGTGCTCCTTTTTTCTGGTTCCTTGAGTTGTTCGTTGAGTGGTTTTTTGTTAATGCGATGCTTTTATTAATCTATTTTATTGTGGATTCGTATTATTACAAAAAAGAAAATCCAAAAGATATTTCTTTTGATAAAACAAATATTAAACCGCTGAAAATAGAAGGTAAGAGAAATTTTATCTTCTTATTAGGAGTAGTTCTTTCTGTTGCGTTCATCAATGAGCATTACTTCCCTTTAATACACGAAAGTGAATATTATAGATTTGTAAGAGAAGCTGTAATTCTCGCAATGGCAATTCTATCTTTGTTATTTACACCTAAATTACTTCGTGTTTCTAATAATTTCAATTGGCATCCGATTGAAGAAGTTGCCTATCTGTTTTTAGGAATATTTATTACGATGGATTCAGCATTGATTTATCTTGTCAAGCACGCTAATGAATTAGGAATTACCACTCCGACCCAATTTTACTATTATACAGGAATACTCAGCAGCTTTTTAGATAATACTCCAACTGCAGTTACTTTACATTCTTTAGCAGAAGGATTGAATATTACAACTGGTGAGATGGTTGCGAATATTCCTGAAATTCTTCTGAAGGCAATTTCTGTATCTGCAGTATTTTTTGGCTCAATGACTTACATTGGAAACGGACCAAACTTTATGGTTAAAGCTGTTGCAGAACAAAGTGGAATAAAAATGCCTGACTTTATCAGTTATATGATTAAGTTCTCACTTATCTTGTTGCTTCCACTTTTCATTTTAGCAGAATTATTTTTCATCCGATAAATTTTAAACTGTCTCGGAAGTTATTCTGAGACAGTTTTTCCCAATCGAAAAAAAATTAACATACAAGTCAATCTTTTTTTTATTAAAATTGCATTAACTAATTCCATTCATTTCTGGGAATGAAATTCTTATCAAAATGAAAACTATTAAAAATTGAACATTAAACATTTTATCAAGTTATGTCAGATTTTATTCATTTACATAATCACACTCACTATAGTCTTCAGGACGGAGCTTGCACAGTATCTGGACTTATAAATGCAGCAAAAAAATTTAATATGAAGTCAGTTGCTATCACAGATCACGGAGTTTTGTTTGGTGCAATTGAGTTCTACAAAAAAGCTAGAAAGGAAGGAATCAAACCTATTATCGGAATGGAAGCATACATTGTAAAAGATGGAAGCAGATTCGATAAAGGCAAAGCAGAAGAGATTCCTAGCAGAAAAAAAACAAAGCATTATAATCACTTGCTTTTATTAGCAAAAAATCAAACAGGCTATTCCAATCTCGTTAAATTATCTACGATCGGTTTTCTTGAAGGTTATTATTACAGACCAAGGATTGATTTGGAAGTTTTACAGAAATATAAAGAGGGTTTAATTTGTACTTCTGCTTGTCCTGCAGGAATAATTTCATCTCACATTGTAAACGGCGATTTTGATAAAGCCAAACAAACAGCAATAACTTATAAAGAAATTTTCGGAGATGATTTTTATTTAGAAATTCAGGATCATTCTTTAGAAATAGAACAACCCATTCTTGAATATATGCCTCGTTTAGCGAAAGAATTGGATATCAAATTGGTTGCTACTAATGATTGTCATTATATTGAAAAGGAACATTCAATCGCTCATAATATTCTTCTTCTTCTCTCTGAAAAAAATGATTACGATTATAAAAAACTTAAATATGGAACCGATGAAATTTATTTCAAATCACCTGACCAGATGAAGAAACTTTTCAAAAAGTATAAAGATGCTATAGAGAATACTTTGGAAATAGATGAAAAAACGAATCTTACTTTAGATCTCGATCAACACTTCTTTCCGAAATTTTCAATTCCATCAGATTCAAAATCTGAAAACCTTGATGAATATTTATACGAGCTTGCAGTCGAGGGTTTAAATAAAAAGATTAACGATGTTACTCCGGAAATTAAACAACGATTTGAATATGAAATTGAAACAATTAAACAAATGGGTTTTTCTGGTTACTTCCTTGTAGTTCAGGATTTTATAAATGCAGCCAAAGAGAAAAAAATTCCTGTTGGACCCGGAAGAGGAAGTGCTGCCGGAAGTCTTGTTGCTTATGCACTCGGAATTACGAACATCAACCCTTTGGATTACGATTTGCTCTTCGAAAGATTTCTTAATCCATCAAGAAAATCTCTTCCGGATATTGATGTTGATTTCGCAGATGATAAAAGGGGAGAAGTAATAGAATATGTTAAAAATAAATATGGTCAGAATTGTGTAAGTCAAATTGTAACTTTCAATACTTTATCTTCAAAAGCAGTGATAAGGGACGTTGCGCGAGTTCTAAAAATTCCTATTCCTACAGTTAATAAAATTACAAAGTTTATTCCTTCAAAGTTTGGAAAAGTATATTCAATCGATCAGGCGTTAGCAGAAGTACCTGAATTAAAATGGGTGAAAGAATCCACCGATCAACAAATTGTTGATTTAATAAAATATGCAAAAGTTCTTGAAGGAATGGTAAGAAATTCTTCGAAGCACGCTGCAGGAGTAGTTATCACGCCAGATGATGTAAGCAATTATTCTCCGCTTGCAATAACAACTTCACAGGAAGAAGTTGTTACTCAATATAACATGAAAGATATTGAGTCTGCTGGTTTGTTAAAAATGGATTTTCTTGGTTTGAGAACACTTACAATAATTAAAGATACTATTGAAATGGTTAAAAGAAATCACGGAGTTGAAATAGATATTGATAACATTCCACTTGATGATGAAGCTACTTATAATCTTTTCAGAAAAGGTCAGACAACGGGAGTTTTTCAATTTGAATCTGCTCCGATGAGAGAATATTTGAAAAGACTGAAACCATCTTCTATTAAAGATCTTGCTGCTATGAATGCACTCTACCGACCTGGACCAATGAAATTTATTGATGATTTTATTAAGCGTAAATTCAAGGAGCAAACCACTGAGTATCTCCATCCGATGATGGAGCCAATTCTTCAGGAAACTTATGGAATAATTGTTTATCAGGAACAAGTAATTCAAATTGCAAATAAGATCGGAGGAATGTCTCTTGCCGAAGCGGATAATCTTCGTAAGGCAATGGGTAAAAAAGATTTATTGGCAATGCAAGAACAAAAAGCGAAATTCCTTCAAGGAGCAGAGAAAAATAACATTGATGAAAAAATAGCGGAGAAAATTTTTGATAACATTTTTGAATTTGCTAATTATGGATTCAATAAAAGCCACGCAATTGCATATAGCATTGTTGCATATCAGACTGCCTATCTCAAAGCTCATTATACTGCGGAGTTTCTTGCTGCAAATCTTAAAAATGAATATGATGATACAAAGAAAGTAACAAAGTTTTTGGAGGACTGCAGAAAACTCAAGATTAAAGTTTTACCTCCGAATGTTAATAAACCTTCAATTTATTTTGATGTTATAAATGGAGAAATAGTCTTTGGATTAGCGGCAATTAAAAATGTTGGTGTTAATGCAGTCAAAGAAATTATCTCTGCAAAAGAAAAATTAAACAGGGATTTTAAAAGCATCTTTGATTTTTGTATGAATGTAGATACAAGAATTGTTAATAAAAGAGCTCTTGAAGGTTTGATTCTTGCCGGTGCTTTTGATACGCTTCATAACAACAGAGCACAGCTTTTTGAATCTGTAGAATTAATTTTAGACTTTGCTCATAAAAGTCAGAATTTCAAAATTAATTTATCAGATAGCTTATTTGCTGATGCTGATGAAATTAAATTGAGAGAACCAAAATTAGCAGACGTTAAAAATTGGAATAAAGATATTCAGCTTTCAAAAGAAAGAACAGTTGTTGGTTTTTATATTTCTGATCATCCACTTAGAAGATATGAATTAGAGTATGAAACTTTTTCAACTGTGCATTTGGGGGAAACTGAAGATTTTGAAATTGAAGGAGCTGTTACAGCATGCGGAGTTATCACTTCACTTAAGACTAAATTAGATAAATCAAACAGAAAGATGGCATTTTTTAATTTAGATGATTTTACTGGTTCATGTGAATGCATTGCTTTCTCAAAAACTTTTGAAGAATATGAAAAATATATTCGCGAAGATGAAGTTGTCGTAGTAATAGGTAATCTTGAAAGCAGCGGTGACTCTGTTAAAATGCAAATCAACAAAATTATTCCTATAGTAAAAGCAAATGATGAACTTGTAGAAAGCATTAAAATTCAGATTGATAAAAAAAATACAGCTCCGGAAAAATTTTCTCACCTGAAAAATATTTTTAATGAACATCAGGGTAATGTGCCTGTTTATATTGCGCTATCTGAAAATGGTTCTAAGGTTGATTTATACTCAATTGAAAATTTTCGAGTAAAGGTTGATTCTGATTTCATTCAAAAAGTCGAAAAACTTTTTGGTGAAGATTCATTAGTTCTGAAACCAAAGTCTTCAAATCTTGTATAGATTTTTTCAATTTAGTATTATTGTCTAACTGTTTACGAATAAGTAGGAATTAGTAGATGAAAACAACAGAACGTTCAAATTGGGCTTTAATTCTTGGAGCTTCCTCAGGATTCGGTGAAGCTATTGCTATTCAATTAGCTAAAGATGGTTACAACATTTTTGGAGTTCACTTAGATAGACAAGCAACTTTGCACAATGTTGAACGAATTATTTCAGAAATAAAATCTTTCGGAAGTGAAGCTGTTTTTTTTAATGCAAACGCTGCTGATGATGAAAAAAGAAATGAAATAATTTCTTCAATAAAAAATAAATTGTCAGGAAAACCGGAAATTAAAGTTATTGTTCACTCACTTGCGTTCGGAACACTCAAACCTTACATACCTAAATCTACTGAACAGCCAATTACCAAAGCTCAGATTGAAATGACGATGGACGTAATGGCTCATTCACTCGTTTATTGGACTCAGGATATTTATATGAATGGCTTACTTGCACACGAATCAAGAATTTTTGCTATGACAAGTTCTGGTAGCCACACAGTTATTCCGTACTACGGAGCAGTGTCTGCTGCAAAAGCAGCTCTTGAATCTCATTGTCGTCAACTTGCAATGGAACTCGGTCATATGAAAGTTTCAGTAAATGCAATTATGGCTGGGGTTACCGATACGCCAGCTTTGAGAAAAATTCCCGGTAATAAAGAAATGATTGAAATAGCTAAAAGAAAAAATCCTTTCGGAAAATTAACTGATCCAAAAGATATTGCTAAAATTGTTTCGTTATTATGCAAAGATGGAGGCAATTGGATTTCAGGTAGTGTTATCCATGCTGATGGAGGCGAAGACATTGTCAATTATGTCGGTCAGAACAATAGTTTAATCTAACTTATAATTTATACTTAAGGAAAATTTATGAAACCATTTACTTTTACAGATCAAAATTTTGAGGAAGAAGTAATAAAATCTAATATACCTGTCCTTGTAGATTTCTGGGCAGTTTGGTGCGGTCCTTGCAAAATGATCGCTCCGATAGTTGAACAATTAGCGGAGGAACTCTCAGGTAAAGTTAAAATTGGTAAACTTGATGTTGATTCTAATCAGGAAATTTCTATTAAATATGGTATTCGTGGAATACCTACACTATTAATTTTTAAAGATGGGAAAGTTGTTGATACTATTGTTGGAGCAGTTCCTAAAGCTAGTATTCTAAGTAAACTTCAACCTTTTATGGGAAATTAAAAATTTTTGTGTATTTAAAAATGATTTGACTTTTAATTAAAAATTACTACTTTCAGAAAAAAAATAAAAATTACCAAAAAACTTGACTTAAATATATTTGGTTTATATTTTTCAAGGTAAATTGAAAAGATTTTAATTAAAAGAATATTTTTATTAACTAATTAACCAAAACATATCATTCACAAAAAAAGGAGATCAAAATGACTAGAAACATTCTTACAGTTATTCTAGTTACTCTTTTCATTGCTTCTTTAGCAATTGCTCAAAACAGCTCTGTTAAGGTTCACTACAAACAATTGGCTGACGACAATGCCAATGTTCCTGTAGTCGAAAAACAAATTACCCCTCCGACAATTCTTTCTGGTGAAAACGTAATTACAACTAATTACGATTACTTCTCAAATTCCGTTATTAGAGATCAGATTGTTTTTGATGTAACAAATCAAAAACCACACTTGTTTAATATGATACGTCCGTGGCAAGGTGCTGCGACTCGACATGCAGCCCACATAAGAAGAGAGGGCACGAATTGGATTGCTCAATCAGTTAGCAATGGTGCAGGTGGTTGGCCACATATAGATTTAGGACTAACTGGTGATGGTACCGGAACAATTGCATTAGTTTGGCACACCCCAAGCCGTCTATCTATTTGGGATGGAGGTACAGGATATCTATCAGCTCAGTTTGATCCTTCAACTGACCCATCTGTTCAGATTAGTGGTAGCAGAATGTTTTTGGCTACTTCTGGTGGTAGAGTTCAGTATAAATTTTACAGGACTACTGATTTTGGCGTTACGTTTACTAATTGGGATAGTATTAAAACATTTATTCCATCCTGGACCAACAATGGTGGTGTTGAAGTTGGTATGAGCAAATCTATGAATGAACAACATTTAGTTATGTTTGGAAATGCAGAGGGAACCCCTACTGGTGGTTCTGCTCACGTTTATAGTGGCGCAGTTCCAGATCAAGCAGATTGTTTCTGGGTAATGAGATCTACGAATGCAGGAACAAGTTGGACTGCTTCAAAAATTGCAATTGATGGCGAATTCGATAAAGTAGTCGGATATCATACTCCTAATTTTGCTCCTATTATCGAAAACTTTGCTCAAACTGATATAGCTGTTGCAAATAATGGTGTTTTTCACGCAGTGGCAAATGGATATGGGTTAGTATTTAATAATACAAGAGATACTGCTATTGGTTCTCATTTCCCATTATTATATTACAATTCACAATCGAACACATGGAGAGCTATCTCATCCAGAGCAATTGATACAATCAGAGCAATTGTAAACTACTATCCTACAAATGCAATTGGTCAGTCATATCCATCAGTTGCAACTAGTGATGATGGTTCAGTAGTATTTGTAATTTGGACTGGTCCTCAGTTAAATGCTGCAGGTGGTTTAGACACAGCTTCAAATGGTGCTGCTACTCCTGTTATGTATTATTGGAGAGACTTATATCATGCATATTCAACTAATGGCGGAAATACGTGGGTTTATGGTGGTAAATTCCCCGGAATGAGTAATACTGTCTCTGAAACTTATGGTACTGTAGCTCAACATTTAGAAAAAGTAAATGCAACTAAATATCGTGCACATATCGTTTACTTAGCTGACTTAACAACTGGTGTCGGTCCTTTTGATAACGTATTGACCGATAATCCAATTGTTTATACTACTTTTGATATTGACGTTGTTTCAGCAGATAATACACCAGTAGTAAACAGTTTTGAACTTGGTCAGAATTATCCTAATCCTTTCAACCCAAGCACAAAAATTACATACTCTGTTGCTGAGAGAACAAATGTCTCTATCAAAGTATTTGATATGCTTGGAAAAGAAGTTGCTACATTAGTTAACGAAGTAAAAGATGCTGGTTCTTATGATGTTAATTTCGATGCATCGAATTTAGCTTCCGGAATGTATGTTTATACCATTACTGCCGGAAACTTTACAGCATCGAAGAAAATGATGTTAATGAAGTAATTCTGAAATAAGTGAGAAATTTATTAAATAGGTTCTTTTAATTTTCGAAGCGGATGGAAAGGATTCCGGCAACTGAATTCAACCATCCGCTTTTTGTTTCTTAGAAATTTTAGTAAACTTTTATTAAACAATATATGGTGGAGATGAGATGAAACGAATTTATACCGTTTTATTCGGTTTACTCCTTATTACCTCAATTAATTTTGCTCAAACGGGTGTGGGCAAAATTAGCGGTAAGATTATTGATGCAGCCACAAAAGAACCTCTTGTTGGGGCTAATATCGTAATTCTTAACACCGATTGGGGTGCTGCCTCTAATGTCGAAGGCGAATACTTTATTTTGAACGTTCCACCCGGCACATACGACCTCCGGTTTAGTTATGTTGGTTACGCTCCTAAAACAGTTCAGAATGTAAGAGTTGTTGGTGGTGTAACTTACGAGCTAAATGTTGATTTGAGCACCGATTTTACACTTCCTGAAATCGTTGTTCAAGATAAAAAGTTCTTCGAAGAAAAAGCAACAAATACTAAAAAAGTCATTGATTCTGAAGAAATAGCAAGGCTTCCTGTCAAAGGAGTTGAAAGAATTGCATCCTTGCAGGCAGGTGTAGTTATGCAGGAAGGTAGCGGAGGTTCAGAAGGTAATGCAACTATAAATGTTCGTGGCGGTAGAGGTGGTGAAGTTCTTTACATTGTTGATGGTGTTCCTCAAAATGACGTTTTTTTCGGTAATAATACTTCTCAGGTAAGTAATGCGGCTATTGAGCAAATCGCTTTTGAAATAGGTGGTTACGAGGCTAAATACGGTCAGGCACAATCTGGAATTATCAATGTTACTACTAAAACAGGTGCACCCACTTATTCAGTTTTTGCTGATGTGTTGACATCTTCTTTTACTGATAATTATGGATATAATCTTTATACCGGATCTATAAGTGGTCCTATTATACCAGGTTATCCTAAACAAACATTCTTTGTTTCTGTAGAAAGAGGTTGGTTCAAAGATGCTGATCCTAAAGCTGTAAATTATAGCTTCCCATCAATTGGTAAGTCTTATGACTTTATTCCTGAAAATGATGCTGGTGTTTACAGAATAACTGGTAGAACAAACTTCAGTATTGAAAATTGGTCTTTGAGATTAGGGACAAATATAAATACTAGGAATTCAAGAGGAGTTATAGGTACATATATTAAGAATAATCCTGAACACAATACTCGGAACGAATCCGGTAATTATTCATATACAATGAGACTTTCAAATAATCTTTCTAGTTCATCTTTCTGGAATTTTAATGCAGGATATAAATTATATACCAATGAGTCAGGAGATGGAATATGGTTTAGAAATCTTGAAGCATATGGTGATAGTATTTCAAATGCTAAAATTGGTGTGACTCTTCCTGGCAATGGTCAAAGATTACTTCAGGATTCGATTGGAATCTTTTGGCGTAAAGGAAGGGTTGTTAATTCTTACTCAAAATACAAATCCGAAACTTTCAATTTTGATGTTGATTTTACTGCTCAAATTTCTAACCATCTTTTGGAAGTTGGTGGAGGCTTGAATACGCACACATTAAGATATTTTGCTATTGCTCCGGTAGGACTTTCAGCCAACAATATCAGAAATCTTCCTGCTAAAGAAAAATATTCAAGATTACAGCCCACAGTGTTTGGATATGACATAACTGGTAAAACAGAAACCAATGCTGATAATGCTGATGATACAGAATTTGCACCTAAAAAACCATTATTAGCTTATGCTTACATTCAGGATAGATTCGAATTGGAAGATATAGTTCTTAATCTTGGATTAAGGATGGATTATTTTGATACTAAGACAGATATTTTGAAAAATCCTAAATTACCATATGCTGCAGGTGACCCGAGTAAATTTGATGCTGCAGATTTTATAGTTAAGAAACCAGAATTAAAAATTTCCCCCAGAATTGGTTTGGGATTCCCTGTTACAGCTACTACAGTTTTCCATGCTCAGTATGGGAAATTCATTCAGCAACCAAGTTTAAATCAATTATACTCCAGTAAAATTGATTATAACGATATTATAAGAGATGCTTCTTTTACTTTCTTAAATGGATATGTAAATAGTGAAGAAACTACTCAATATGAAGTTGGATTCCGACAAATATTGGGTGATGTAGCAGCCTTAAACATCACTGCTTTCTATAAAAATACTAGGGGACTAATAAATCAGCAATTGATATTTTTCCAAAGAATAGAGGGTGGTGAAGTATTAGAATATTACTCTCCGACAAACACTGACTTTGGCACAATCAAAGGATTAGCTTTCTCATTGGATGTTGCTAGAATCAGCTATTTCTCAATGGCATTGAATTATACATATTCAATTGCTGAAGGAACTGGCTCATCAACTTCTTCTAACTTTATAGCTGCATTCAGAAATACTGGTCCTGATAGAATTCCAAAAGTTATTGCTCCTTTGGATTTTGATCAAAGGCATACGGGAACAATTAATTTAGACATCAGTGTTCCAAAAAATGACCTTGGTTTATTAGAAATGACAAATGCAAATATCCTGGTTTCTTTCAACAGTGGTAGACCATACACTCCGCTTCAAGAACAAAATCTTCTTGAAGGCTCCTCAAACTGGGGTGAAACAAAAGGTTATGTTAACTCAGCTTATGGACCAGGTAATTTTAGAGTGGACTTAAAGATTGAAAAAGGTATTCCTTTAGGTAATCTGGTAATTACTCCATATGTCTTAATTGAGAACTTATTTGATGCTGATAATCCGGTTGAAGTTTATCGTTCAACAGGTAGTCCATATACAACGGGATGGTTAAATACATCTCAGGCTAGGAGGATTAAAGAGGATCAACGTTATCCACAACTGTTTGAATATGATTATAAATCCCTTGAATTAAATCCTTTTAATTTTGGTATTCCAAGATTAATCAAATTGGGTTTAAAAGTTAATTTCTCAAATATTTCCTTTTAATAGTTTGGATTAAACACGAGGAAAAAATGAAAAAAAATATGAAAAATAGAACTTACATAATTACTCTGTTTTTGATTGCCGTTGTTTCTTTGGCTTTCAGAAGCGGAGAAGGTGGAAAAAACACGACCTACAAAGGAAATGTCCCTGCAAGAGATTCTTACAGATTATTTATAAATAATCTTAACATCCCATTAAACAGAATTGGAGTGCTTGGTGATGTTAGTATTGGAGGAAGTTCTGGCGGAAGATTAGATGGAAAAGAATTTCTTTATTCCGGCGGTTTTTTCCTAAGTGGCAAGACAAGAGGTATTCCTTGGGCAAATGGAGTTGCATCTGCTTCAAGGATAACAGATTATGAGCCAGGCACTTATAAATTTGGCACTAATGATCCAAGAAATCAGATTTACGTTCTTGAACAAATGAAAGGTGATTTTAATGAACAGTGGGAATTTTGGAAATCGGCTGTTGATTTAGGAGCGTATTTTTATGATGGTGATGGTGACGGGAAATACAACCCAGTTGATCTCAACGGAAATGGAAAATGGGATCCTACTGAAGATCGACCAGATTTGATAGGTGATGCTACTGTTTGGTGTGTTTATAAAGATTCAAGATCACCCGCTTTAAGAAGATTTAATGATGTTGACCCACAAGGTATAGAAATTCGACAAAGTGTATTTGCGTTTGCTTCAAAAGGTGTTGTCGGAAATATGATATTTATCAGATACAGTATCTTAAATACTGGTAGTGTTGCCGATACCCTTGATGATGTATATTTTGGAACTTGGGCTGATCCTGATTTAGGTAACATAAATGATGCTTATCTTGATGATCTTGTAGGATGCGATACTACTCTAAATGCAGGTTACGTTTATAATGATGGCGATGATAATGAATGGGGACAAACTCCCCCTTGTTTCTTAATTGATTTTTTCCAGGGTCCAATAGCATATATACCAGGTGAAACTTTTGTTGATAATAATGGAAATGGTATTTTTGATGCAGGTGACACTCCACTTGATACTGCTTACAATGTTCAAGGGCAGGTTAGAGGAATAGCAAAATTCCCTGGCGCAAAGAATGAAGGACTTTCTTCTTTTGTTCATTACATGCAAAGCCATCCAACTCACGGTGACCCAAGTACTCAGTTTGAAGCTAGAAATTATATGTTAGGAAAGAACAGAGTAGGGGCTGCTCTTGATCCTTGTAGTTGGACTTTTGGTACTGTAAGAGGTGGTATTAACTGTGCTCTTGTTGATCCACGTTATTCATACAGTGGAGATCCTGTAACAGACGTTGGTTGGATAAATATTGCACCAACAGATCAGAGACAAATGTCTAATACTGGTCCCTTTAAACTAGTTAAAGATAAACCCGTTGATATTGTTGTAGCTTATGTCGTAGGTAGAGGAACAAACGCACTAAATAGTATTACAGTAGCAAAACAATATGATATAGTTGCGCAATTAGTATTTGATAATAACTTCCCTTCACCACCTGCCCCACCTCAGGTGAAGTATAATGTAAAGAATGGAATTGACTTTATAGATTTAGAGTTCAAAACTGCTGAACAGATAAATTATGTTGCACGCGATACAGTTTTGGATATTGAAAGAAGACTTCAAGGTTTTTATGTTACAGCATTTAGAACAAGATCGAAAGAACCAAGTATTCAGGGAATCCAAAATAGTGCTGTTATTGCAGAATATCAGGTAGATAACTTTATTAAGAATGTTTATCAGATATCTGGCAATGGTGGCAGGAATCTTGTTATCAAGGAAGTTGATTCTACTAATAAATTAAACCCTGTTATTTACGGCAACCCAAATACTGGTAGAATTCGTGTTAGAATTAATAAAAATCCTTTCGATGGAGCACCACTTATTAAAGGTCAAGAATATTATTTCACAATTACTCATTACTACTTAAATCATAAAGCGATTGTACATAATTCGGGCGCTCCTTTCGGAACATCTGGTGATTACTATGATCCAGGAGGAGGAGCAATTGAAGAGTTTGAAACTCAAAGAATTGATGTCGTTTTTGGTGAAGACCAATACGCACCTGCTTACTACGGAATTGAACCAGAAAAAACGGGTGCTTCCAGCGGTGCTGTTAAACCTTTAATTGTTAATAATGATGAATTGACCGGTGACCAGTACACAGTTGAATTCTTTGAGGATAAAAATCAAGCTCCGGCAACTCTTTATGCTCCTTTCTGGAGATTAAAGAATAACCGAACAAATGCTGTTTTAATTGATTCATCAAAAGTGTATGACTTTGATACTAGTAAATATGCTGGAACTGTTACCGAAGGTTTTATAATAAAAGTTAAACCTGTTGAAACAAGAATAGGTTCTGGATCTCAAATTACCTATACTCCATCAGCAAACAGATGGTACACTACTTTTAGATCTGATTCAGGCACTGGTATCTTTTATGTTGGTCAGGATATACCACAAAGTAGTAAGATCCAAATTAACCAAACTTCGAATATAGCTTCTAATTACACTCGTGCAAATAAATTAAGAACAATTGAGTTACGTTTTGGTACCAATGGCAAAGCTTACAGATATCTAAATGGTTTCAAAGGAGGTAATCCTATTCAAAAAAGAGGCTCATTTGTATATGCTTCATATGTAACAGCTGCAGAAACCACTAACACCGGATTAAAGAGGTTTGGAGAAGGTTTTGTTGATGTACCATTTACTGCTTGGGTTAAAGATGACAGATATAAAGAAGAGAAACAATTAGCAGTGGCGTTTGTAGAAATAGCTGGAAATATGGGTGGTACACCTGATGGTGTCTGGGATCCGGGGACAGTTACATCACCAATAGGTAATGAAATTATACTAATTCTTGATGCACCTTACGATCCAAACGGTGGAAATATAGTTTATACTGGTGGAGCATCAACTGTACCAGCTGATATAGTCAGAGGTTATGCAACTAATGATGCTTCTGCAACAGTTGAACAAAAAGCTATCGCACTTTCACCTTTGTTTAATACATTATATGCTGTAAGTTTAAAGAAACGAAGCGCTACAAGCTTTTTCACAAATGGTGATGTTCTGCGTGTTCCGATGATCACTTATCCTTACACTTCAGGAGATAAGTTCACTTTCAAAACTACTAATAAAGGATTGCTAAGTGAAGATGATCAAAGAGCACTTTTTAATAAAGTTAATGTATTTCCAAATCCATTATTTGGATTTAACCCTGCAACAAGCTTTGCAAATACACCACCGGATGAACCTTTTGTAACTTTCTCCAACTTACCTGAAGAAGTTACGATTAAAATATTCACTCTGTCTGGTACTAGGGTTAGAACATTAACGACTTCGGATAAATCTTCACCTAAGTCAACATTTTTAAGATGGAATTTGAAGAACGAAGATGGATTAAGAGTAGCTTCCGGTTTATATATAGCTATAGTAGAATCGCCCAAATTTGGTGAAAAGATTCTGAAATTCTCGATAATTATGCCTCAAAAACAAATAGAAAGATACTAAGTTGAAAACTTGCAGCGGTCAGTTAAAGACCGCTGCCTTAAAATTTTGAAAATACTTGAGGAGAAAATAGAAAATGAAAAAATTGTTAGTTTTATTAGTACTATCTGCTTGCATAGCAGTAAACTTTGCAGGCGATAAATCCAGAAAGGGAACCACTGGAGCTGATCAATTACTGATTCCAGTTGGGGCTCGTGGCATTGCAATGGGAGAATCATTTTTATCAAGTGTAACAGGGTTAGAAGCTATTTATTACAACCCTGCTGGCTTTGCTCATCAACAGGGCAGTGAAGCAATGTTTAGTTATATGAGCTACTTCGCTGATATTAATGTATCCTATTTTGCTGTTGGAACTAACCTTGGTGATTTAGGTTCATTTGCATTCAGTATAAAGTCTTTTGATTTCGGCAACATTCCCGTAACAACATTTGAAGCACCGGATGGAACTGGCGATATATATTCACCAAGCTTTTTAACAGCAGGAATAACTTATTCCAAAGTTATTACCGATAGAGTAAGTATTGGTGCTAATGCCAAAGTTATTAGCGAATCAATTATGGATGTTAGTGCAGTAGGTTTTGCTATTGATTTTGGTGTTCAATATAAATTCTCTGGCAATTTGAGCTTAGGTGCTGCAGTAAAAAACATTGGAACTAATATGCAATATGGTGGTCCTGAATTACAGCAGAGAGCACCGATTCCAAATACTCTCCCCGGTTCACGTTCAGGAATGTACCAAATAGTTACTGAAACTTTCCAGATTCCAAGTTATTTTGAATTAGCCCTTGGTTATAAATTTGATTTGAATGAGCAAAATATGCTTCAGGTGGCTTCGACCTTCAGAAATAATAATGCTCTGGAAGATCAATTAAAACTAGGACTTGAATATGGTTTTAGTAATATGTTCTTCCTAAGAGGAGGATATGATTTGTTACTTGAAAACACAAATCAAAATACATTTGGTTTAACAGCTGGTGCTGGAGTAAATTATCAAATGGCTGATGGAATCAATCTTACTCTTGATTATGCTTTCAGAGAAGTTAAAGAATTCCCAACAGCAAATCATATTATCACACTTAAACTTGGCATTGAATAATTTCTGATAAAGTGTATTTTTTAGGCGTTCAATTGAAAAAGTTGAACGCCTTATTTTTTTTAAAGGAAAGGTTTGGAACTTATGAAAAATATTTATCTAATATTTTTTCTTTTTATTACAAGATTTATTTCTTCTCAGGATATCGGTTTTGATTTTGATTATGCTCAGTTCGGCTACGATTCTTCATCAAACTTTGTTGAGTTTTATTACGTATTTGAGCAATCAAAACTGCTTCCGGTCAAGAAAGAAGAAAAGTCTTTCGTCGAAGCTTTCTTAAAAATTACAATTTTAGATTCAGCCAGCAATGATACAATAGTTAACAACAAATGGGTTGTTCAACACGAACTTAATATTCATTCAGAAGGTTCTCAAAGTTTAGTTGGAGTTATCAGTTTTATTATTCCTGAAGGTGTTTATAAATGCTCTCTCGAAGGAAGTGACTTCAACTCTCCATTAAACAGAAAAACTATTGACGAATTTTTAAGAGTTAAACCTTTTAGAAAAGAAGATTTATCTATCAGTGATATTCAAATTGCTTCTAAAATGATTCAGGGAAGCGAAAATGTCAATTCAATTTTTTATAAAAATAGTTTCGAAATCATTCCAATTCCAAATCTTGTCTTCGGTGAAAATCAACCAGTGTTGTTTTTTTATGCTGAAATATATAATCTCAAAGACAAATCATATTTGACTGAGAACTTCAAACTGAATGAGATAATTTTGAACAGTCGTGGAAAGATAGTTTCCAGAAAAGATAAAATACTTTCCAGAAAAACAGATACTCGCGTTGAAGTTGGTTCATTCGTTTTAGCTAAGCTTCCAACAGATACTTATACTCTGATAGTTTCTATTATTGACACGATAAATAATACCGGAGTTAGTTCTACAAAAAAATTTTTCGTTTATAATCCAAACATCGTTGATACAGATACTTCATTTAAAACATTAAAACCAGTTTTAAGTTCAATTTTCGGAGCGATGAGCGAAGAAGAGCTTGATGATATTTTTACAAAATCAAAATATATTGCCTCTTCTGCTGAAATTGATAAATTTAATAAACTGAAAGGAGAAGAAAGCAAAAAAGAGTTTTTATTTGATTTCTGGAATGCCCGCGATAATTCACCTTCAACTCCCGAGAATGAATATTTCTATGAATATTTGAAAAGAATTGAATTGTCAAATCAGCGATATAATTCTATGCAAAAACAAGGCTGGAAAACTGATCGAGGAAGAATTTATATTATTTACGGAGAGCCTTCAGAAATTGAGAGATACCCAAATCAAATTGAAAGCCGACCTTATGAAATATGGCATTATAATGAAATTGAGGGAGGAGTATTTTTTATCTTCGCTGATTTAACAGGTTTTTCAGAATATACTTTAGTTCATTCCACTAAACGTGGTGAGCTTAGAGATGATAATTGGGAAAGGAGAATTATAATAGCAAAATAAGAGATTAATCTCTTAATATTTTTTAAAGAAGCAGATATAAATATTGAAAGACCGAATTGAATATCTACTATTTATTAGTCTGAGTTTATTGCTCAGAATAATGGGTTTTAATTTATCAAGAAAATTTGCCTATCTATTAGCTCTAATATTCTATTACATCATCCCAATTCGAAAAAAAACTGTTTTTGAAAATCTTAATATTGCTTTTCCAGAAAAATCTTTTGAAGAAAAAAAGAAAATTGCCTTTAGTTCTTATCATAGTTTTTGTATCTCAATGGTTGAGATATTAATACTTCCATATTTAAGTAGAGAAAAGGTAAAATCATTGATTGATTTATTTAACTCTGAAATTATTACGAGAAAATTCAATGAAGGGAATGGTGTAATTGTTCTATCCGCTCATTTTGGTAATTGGGAATATATAGCTGCTTCTGTGTCCTTACAAATTGATATCCCATTTAATATAGTTGTTAAAAATCAGAGAAATGGTTTTGTAAATGATTGGATGAACAGAGCAAGAACAAAATGGATTAATAAAGTCATTCCTTTAGGGGTTTCAATAAGAAGTGCATATTCAATACTAAAGAGTGGTCAAATTTTAGCTATTGTGGCTGACCAACGTGGTCCTGAAGATGGACTGAAGCTCGACTTTTTTGGAAAAAGAACTTCTGTTTTTACTGGTCCTGCAGTTTTATCATTAAAGACAGGTGCTCCAATTTTATTCGGAATTCCTATAAGAAAACCAGACTATTCTTATTTTGCAGAAGTTGTTGAGATTGATCAGAGCAATCTACCGGAAGATTTTGATGAAAAGGTTAAGGTTATTTCTGAAAGAATGATTAAATATCTCGAGGAGATAATTAGAAAATACCCTGAGCAATGGCTATGGATGCACAAAAGATGGAAACATTAGAAACTCCAAATAAAATATTATTTATTCAGACTGCATTTTTAGGGGATGCTATTTTAAGTTTACCTGCTGTGGAAGTTTTGAAGTTAAAATTTCCCAATTCTTTTTTAAGTGTTTTGTGTATGCCTATCACTCGGGAGGTTTTTGCAAACAGCCCTTTTGTTGATGAGACAATTGTTTTTGATAAAAGGAATATTCATAAATCATTTTTTGCTTTGTTAAAATTTGCAAAAGTAATCAGGAATAAAAATTTTGATAGAATTTACTCAGCTCATAGATCATTTAGAACCTCAATTTTAGTTCTACTAAGTGAGGTGATGGAAACATTTGGTTTCTCAAATTCCTCTTTCAGTTTTGTTTATAAAAATTTGGTAGAATATAATCAGCATCATCACGAAGTTCAGAGAAATGTTAGTTTGGTTTCTTTTCCTGATGAAATTGAAAATTGGAGAGTGTTGCCGAAAGTTAAAATAGACCAAAAAGTAAAAACTAAAATTGAAGAAATTTTAAGAGATTTCCAGGGTAAGAAAAAAATAGTCATTGCTCCTGGAAGCATCTGGACTACAAAAAGATATCCTTCAGAGAAATATTCAAAAATTGTAAAAATCTTGGACGATTTAAATTTCCAAATATTTTTAATAGGTTCAAATTCTGATAGAGAACTTTGCGAATCAATAAAAAATAAAAAGGAAAATATTGTAAATTTTGCAGGTGATTTTTCTTTTATTGAAACAGTTGAGTTAATGTCGAATTGTGATTTGTTAATTTCAAATGATAGTGCTCCAACTCATATGGGAATGTGTGCTAGTATTCCAGTTCTTACAATTTACTGCTCGACTGTGCCTGATTTTGGTTTTTATCCTTACAATGAATTTAGTGAACATATTAGTTTGAATGGACTTAGTTGTAAACCTTGTGGCATTCACGGACATCAGGAGTGTCCTTTAGATCACTTTAAGTGTGGAAATGATCTTGATGAAGAACTAATCATCGCAAAAGCACTGGAGATCTTGAATAGACGTGAAAAATATTCTTGAAAAAATTAATATAGACGAAAATCTTAATCATTCGGTACAAGAAGCAGCTAAATTATTCTTCAATGGTGGAGTTTTTATTTATCCGACTGATACTATTTATGGATTTGGTGGCAATCCGTTTAATGAAAATGTTCTTAAAAAAATTTCTGAAATAAAAAAAAGAGAAGAGTGGAAGAGATATATTCATTTAGTTGCAAATATTGAAGTGCTAATGAAATATGTGGAAATAAAAAATGAAGAGCACTATGATTTCTTTTTGAAGATATGGCCAAATCCGGTTTCAGTAATATTGAAAGTTAATTCTCAGACGAGAAAAATTTATAAATCAGATACAATGGCTTTTAGAATTCCCAATAACAAATTCTGTCTGAAATTGCTCGAGAATATCAAAATGCCTTTAATCTCAACCAGCGTAAACCATTTAGGTCAAGAGCCACTCAATAGTCCCGACATGATTATGCAAGAATTCGGGCAAGAAGTTGATGCAGTATTTTATTCAGAAAAAAAATCTTACTTTGTTGCCTCAACTCTTATTGATTTAAGTTCAGAAAAGCCAGTACTGATTCGTGAAGGAAAAATAAAGTTTAAAGAAATTTTAAGAATTTTTGAGAATCGAGATGAGTAAATCTTACATAAAAAATTTTTTAAGAAAAATCAGTCATTTTAATGTAGTTCTTGTCCCTACAGAACCGTACATCTCTACAAAAAGTTATAAAATATCTTCTTTCAAAATCATTGCTTTTGTGTTGATTTATAGTATTATCATATCATTAGTAGTTTTTTATGCAATAAATTTTCTAAAGTTGAATTCAGTCTTTCTTCCTGAATCTTATTACCATTCTGAAAGAGACGATGAAATTAAAAAGTTGAATGAAAAAATAATTTTTTTAGCAAAGGAAGTTGAAAAACTTCAGGTCAGTAACAATAAACTGAGAAATATCTTTAATAAGCAGGATAGTATAAATCAAAAATCAAACACAAAAGATTCCCTAAAGAAAAAAATTCAAGGAAATATTTATTCGGTAATTCGTGAATTTATAGATAAGTTTTTGGTCAGATTGCAGAATGAACCCATTTTCCGAAAACCCGTTGAAGGTATTCTGTCGAATAAATTTAATCCTGCACAAGGTCACTTCGGAGTTGATTTCAGTGCTAAAGAAAATACTCCTATTTTTGCATCTGCAAATGGATACATTAGTTTTGCTGGTTTCACTCCTGAATATGGAAATGAAATTATTATCGTTCACCAATCAGATTTTGTTACAAAATATAAGCATTGCTCAGTATTAGTTAAAAAAATAGGAGAGTCGGTAAAGCAAGGTGAACTTATAGCATTGGTTGGAAACACAGGAATGAAATCACATGGTAGTCATCTGCATTTTGAGATATGGCGAAATGGTAAACCGGTTAACCCTGAAAATTATCTTTTAAATTTTTAGGAGGAATAATTTGAAATCAAAAACTAATGGAATAATTATGGACGATGTTACAATTATTAGCAATGGTGTTTCTATCGAAGGAAAAATTTCTAGCAAAGGCAACATAAGAATAGATGGAAACATTAAAGGCGATATCACTGCACAAGGAAACATTACAATAGGCGAAAGCGGATATGTTCAGGGAAATATTAATGGACAGAATATTAATATCGGCGGGAAAGTCGACGGTACGGCAACTGCAAAAGAGAAAATTACTCTTGAATCAAAATCGATTCTTAATGGGGATTTGATAACAAGAATTCTTGTAATAGAATCCGGGGCAATATTTGATGGGAAAAGTTCAATGACAAATTCTAATGAAAATTTGTTCAAAGATTCAACTAAATGAATGGTGATAAAAGTCCCTTAAATGATTTGAACCAAACCTTCAAAGAAGTTGGACCTTACCTTGGGATTGGGGTTCAACTTGCAGCAACTATCATTTTAATGGTAATTTTAGGGCAATGGCTCGATCAGAAATTTGAGAAAAACTACTTATTTACAATAATTTTTGCAGTTGTAGGAGTAGCATCCGGAATGTACAATCTTATACGAACTTTGAGTTTTCTGGAAAAAAGGAAAAGACGTATTGATAATGAGTAATAAAGTTTTCATTAAATTTTCCGCATTTTACTTTATTTTTTTAATCTTTCTAATATTTCTAATTCTTCTTTTTCTTAATTTTATAAATTTAAGAAGCTTCTCCTCTTTTGTTTACTCCATCATTATTGCTTTCACAAACTTTTTGATCGGTTATTTCTCAATAAATTACGGAATAAACAAGAAGGATAAATCGTTTCTTTTAATTGTATTTGGGGCGATAATTATCCGCTTTTTCATCGTATTTTTTATGATAATAGGCGTACTGTCTTTTTTGGATGTTAGGACTGATTATTTTATTTTTACAACCTTTATATTATATTTTTATTACTTAGTGGTTGAAATTTTATACCTAAAAAACCTTAAAAATGTTGAAAAAATAAAGGAATAATGGATTCTTTAGCTGTTAATCAGGTAGTAGTGGATACAATTCACACGAGTCATTCTGAAAATGACAGTGGTTGGATTTTACATCATGTAATGGATGGAAATTATCTGGATTTTAGTCCGTTTTTTAAGGTTTATTTGCCACAGATTGAGCTATTTGGAATAGATATATCTATAACAAGACACGTAATTTTTATGTGGTTAGCTGCATTGTTGATGTTTATCATTTTTACATCAGTAGCAAAATCATATAAAAAATCTCTTGCTCCGAAAGGCAGCAGTAATTTCTGGGAAGTTTTTATTCTATTTGTGAGAGACGAAATTGCTAAACCAACTATTGGCAAAGGATATGAAACATTTCTGCCTTATTTATTAACGGCGTTTTTCTTTATACTTTTTGGAAACTTTTTGGGTTTGATTCCTTTTTCAGCTACATTCACAAGTAATATTGCAGTTACTGCTACTTTGGCAACTCTTTCGTTTTTGGTTATTCAATTCGGAGGGATTAAAAACAATGGATTGATTGGTTACTTCAAAGGGCTAGTGCCTCACGGAGTACCAATATTTTTATTACCAATAATGGCTGTAGTTGAGTTATTAGGATTATTTACAAAACCGTTTGCTTTGGCGATACGTCTTTTTGCAAATATGACGGCTGGTCATATAGTGATTTATGCTCTCATAAGTTTGATTTTTGTGATGAAAAGTTATTTAATTTCACCAGTTTCTGTTGGTATGGCTTTATTTATTTATGGTTTGGAAGTGTTGGTAGCTTTATTACAAGCTTACATTTTTACAATGCTTTCTTCTTTGTTTATTGGGATGGCAGTTCATCAAGATCATTAATAAAATAAATAATAATTTAAGGAGGTATTTAATGGATTATGCATATTTAGCAGCAGGTTTGGGTGCAGGTTTAACAATTCTCGGCGGTGCTTTTGGAATTGGTAAATTAGCTGCATCAGCAATGGAAGCAAGTGGTCGTCAACCAGAAGCAGCAGGAGCAATAAGAACTTCTATGATTATTGCTGCAGCTTTGATCGAGGGAATCTCTTTGTTCTCATTGGTAATCTGTTTTATTCTTGCAAGTAAATAAATCTTAATTCTAAATTATGATTGCAGAAATTTATTTTGCTTTGATTTCTGTCCTTGCAGCAGGTGGTGGGGGTGGAGGATTGCTTTCTGTTGACCAAGGCTTAGCTTTCTGGACAACACTTACTTTCTTACTACTTCTTTTCTTATTAAGAAAATTTGCTTGGAAACCAATTCTCACTGCATTAAAGCAAAGAGAATTAGCAATTAAAGAATCACTTGAACAAGCAGAAAAAGCAAAAGAAGAAGCCAAGAAGATTCTCTCGCAAAATGAAGCTAATCTTGCTAAAGCTGAAGAGGAATCTAAAAAGATTATCGAACAGAGCCGTTTATATGCTGAAAATTTGAAACAGCAAATTCTCAGTGAAAGTAAATCTCAAGCTAAGAAGTTATTAGATGATGCTTCATTAGAGATTGAAAGAAAAAAAATAGCAGCTCTTGATGAGTTAAAGATACAGATTGCTCAGATTGCAGTTGATGCCGCTTCAAAAATTTTAAGAGAAAATTTGGATTCAGAAAAAAATAAAAATCTCGTACAGAATTACATTAAAGAAATATCTAAAAACTAAGTATGAGTATTTCAAAAGTAGCAAATAGATACGCTGATTCGTTCCTTGCAAATGCGATTGAAAAAGGAATTTTAGATGAAATTACAAATGATGTAAACTTTATTCTTAATGTAATTAATTCGAGCGATGAACTTCAAAGATTTCTTGCAAGCCCTATAATTAAAACTGAGCTGAAAAAATCGATCCTTAGAGAAATTTTTGCTGATAACACATCTGCTCACACTTTAAAGTTTTTAGAATTTGTTGTAGATAAAAAGCGAGAGGATATTTTAATTCAGATTTTCGAAAAATTCATCGAGTTAAAAGATGATTATTTAGGAATAGTTAGATTAGATATTAAATCTGCTTTCCCTTTGTCAGAAGATTTGAAAGAAATTCTTTTGAAAAAATTCGAATCAATATTTAACAAAAAAATTGAAGCTGTGTTTAGTCAGGAAGATAATCTCATCGGTGGATTTTTAGTAAAGTATAGAGACACTGTTTATGATGCTTCAATTAAACATCAATTAGAAAAGTTAAAACAAAATTTAATTAGTGGAAGTCTATCACTTAACTAATTTTTTAAGAAGGAAATAATTATGCCTGAAGTTAGACCAGATGAAATAACTGAAATATTACGTCGTCAATTATCCGGATTCGAAAGTGAAGTTGATATTTACGATGTCGGAACCGTTCTGCAGGTTGGTGATGGAATAGCTCGCGTTTATGGACTTTCGAAAGTAATGGCGAGTGAACTTGTTGAATTTCCTAACGACGTTTTTGGAATGGTACTCAATCTCGAGGAGGATAGTGTCGGTTGTGTGTTATTTGGTGATTCTACTCTTATTAAAGAGGGTGATGTTGTAAAAAGAACAAACAGAGTTGCTTCTCTTCCTGTTGGCGATAATATGTTGGGAAGAGTTATAACTCCTTTGGGAGTTCCTATTGACGGAAAAGGTCCGATTAAAACAGATCAGTTTTTGCCAATTGAAAGAAAAGCATTAGGAGTTATTCAACGACAACCAGTTAAAGAGCCACTTCAAACTGGTATCGCTGCTATAGATGCTATGATTCCAATCGGACGTGGACAAAGAGAGTTGATAATTGGTGATAGACAAACCGGTAAAACTGCTGTTGCAATTGATACAATCATTAATCAGAAATATACTCATACTGAAGAAGCTAAGGCTTTAGGGATTAAACCGGTATATTGTGTTTATGTTGCAATCGGTCAAAAAGAATCTACAGTTGCTCAGGTAGTCGCCAAATTAGAAGAATATGGTGCAATGCCTTACACAACAATAATTTCTGCATCTGCTTCAGATCCGGCTCCTCTTCAATTTATTGCTCCATATGCAGGTGCTACGCTGGGCGAATATTTCAGAGATTCAGGTAGACACGCACTTTGTATTTATGATGATTTATCAAAACAAGCGCAAGCTTACAGAGAACTTTCATTATTATTGCGCAGACCTCCTGGTCGTGAAGCTTATCCTGGTGATGTTTTTTATTTACATTCAAGATTACTTGAGAGAGCATCAAAATTAAGTGAGGATTTGGGTGGAGGAAGTTTAACAGCATTACCTGTTATTGAGACTCAACAAGGAGACGTTTCCGCTTACATACCTACTAACGTTATATCAATTACTGATGGTCAGATTTATCTTGAATCGAATTTATTTAACGCAGGTGTAAGACCAGCTATTAACGTAGGTATATCAGTTTCCCGTGTTGGTGGTAACGCACAAATCAAAGCAATGAAAAAAGTTGCAGGCTCATTGAAACTTGATCTTGCACAATATCGTGAATTGGAAGCTTTCGCTAAGTTTGGTTCTGATTTAGATAAAGCAACTCAGAGAACTCTTGCTAAAGGTGCTCGTTTAGTTGAACTATTGAAACAAGGTCAGTATTCACCTATCCCTGTTGAAAAACAAGTTGTCAGCATATTTTTAGGAACTAATGGATATCTTGATTCAATTGCAGTTTATGATGTGAAAAGATTTGAAAAAGAAATTTTAGAATTCATAGAGATGAAGTACAATCAAATATTCCAAATTATAAAAAAGGAAAAAGATTTAAGTTCAGAAACAATTGAATTGATTAAAAAAGCTGCTGAAGAGTTTCTGTCTATGTTTAAAAAATCATAAAATTTAGAATGGCAACACTTAGAGACATAAAACAAAGAATAAAAGGAGTTAAAAGCACTCAGCAAATTACTAAAGCAATGAAAATGGTTGCTGCGGCAAAGTTGCGTCGTTCTCAGGATGCTATCATCAATGCAAGACCGTATGCAAGAAAAATTCAAAATCTGCTTTCTGATTTGATTAGTGATGATGATATCAATTCCAATCCTTTGTTTTTTCAAAGACAAGTTAAAAGTGTTGCAATAATTGTTGTTACTGCAGATAGAGGTCTTTGTGGTGCTTTTAATACTAATATAATTCGTGAAGCAAACAGATTCATCGAAGAAGAAATAATTCCAGAGAAACTCTCCTATTCTTTATTTTGTGTCGGGAAAAAAGGTAAAGATTATTTTTCAAAGAGAAATTTCCCGGTATCGGATTCTTTTGTTGGTATTTTCTCTTCACTTGATTATTCATTTGCGCAAAGACTTTCTGATAGATTGATTAATGGATTTTTAAATGGCGAGTTCGATAAAGTAGTTGTTATTTTTAATGAGTTTAAATCAATTATTCAGCAAAAAATAGTTGTTGAACAATATCTTCCGATACTCGTTAAAACATCTTCTGAAAAATCTACGAATAATGAAACCAATTACATTTATGAACCAAATAGAAAATCCATATTTGATTTTCTTGTTCCAAAAAATCTTAAAGCACAGATGTGGAGATTTCTTTTGGAATCTAACGCAGCTGAGTTCGCAGCAAGAATGACAGCAATGGATAATGCTACCACTAATGCCAAAGAATTGATCAGAACTTTAAATCTAAAATATAATAAGGAAAGACAAGCCTCAATTACGAAGGAAATCCTCGAAATTGTTTCAGGTGCGAATGCTCTGAAATCAAGTTAAGGATATTTGCTCTGTATTTTAAGGAATTGATGATATGTTTGAAGAATTATCTCTAAAATTAGAATCGGCTCTCAAAAAAATTACCGGTCAAGGCCGGCTTACCGAAAATAATATCTCCGATACTTTAAGAGAAATAAGAAGAATTCTTCTTGATGCTGACGTCAATTATCTTGTTGCCAAAGATTTCATTGAAAAAGTAAAAATTAAATCTCTTGGTAAAGAAGTTCTCTCATCAATTTCACCAGGTCAGTTAATTACTAAAATTATTTATGATGAATTAGTTGATTTACTTGGTGGCGGTCACAGAGAAATTACTATCAATCCTACTGGTATAACCACAATAATGATAGTTGGTCTGCAAGGCTCTGGTAAAACTACTTTTTGTGGTAAACTTGCTTTACGTTTAAAAAATTTCAAAAGAAAAGTTCTTCTTGTTGCCGCAGATATTTATAGACCAGCAGCTATTCAACAATTGAAAATACTGGGTGGTCAAATTGGTGTGGAAGTTTTTTCAAGCGATATTAAGGATGCAGTAAAAATTTCAGAAAATGCTTTAAGTTATGCTAAAGAGCATAATTATGATACTATTATTTTTGATACTGCGGGAAGATTACACGTTGATGAAGAAATGATGAATGAAGTAGCTGAAATAAAAAAAATTGTTAATCCTACAGAAACTCTTTTCGTTGTTGATTCAATGACTGGTCAGGATGCAGTGAATTCTGCTAAAGCATTTAATGAAAAAGTAAATTTTGATGGAGTCGTTCTTACTAAACTTGATGGTGATGCAAGAGGTGGTGCATCAATATCTGTTCGTTCAGTAGTTGGTAAACCAATAAAGTTTATTAGTAACGGTGAAAAATTAGAAAATATTGATATTTTTTATCCTGAAAGACTAGCTTCAAGAATTTTAGGTAAAGGAGATATAATCTCATTAGTTGAAAAAGCTCAAGAAAACATTGATGAACTTGAAGCAAAAAGATTGGAAGAGAAATTAAAGAAGAATAAATTTGATTTCGAAGATTTTCTTAAACAAATAAAAATGATAAAAAAAATGGGTTCTCTTTCCTCTCTTTTGGGAATGATACCCGGAATTGGTGCTCAGATAAAAAATGCCAACATTGATGAAAAGGCTTTAGTCAAAGTAGAAGCAATTATTAATTCAATGACAAAAGAAGAAAGAGCTAATCCTAAGATTCTTAATGGCAGCAGAAGAAAAAGAATTGCACGTGGAAGCGGTACAACTATTCAGGATGTAAACAGATTGATTAAACAATTTTCTGAAATGCAGAAAATGGTGATGACACTAAACAGAAAGGGTTTCTTCAATCAACAGAATAAAAATTTTAAATTTCATTGAAAACGTTATAAATTCGGAGGTAAATATTGGCAATTAAAATAAGATTACGAAGAATGGGAAAGAAAAAGCAGCCAATTTATAAAATTGTGGTTGCTGACGCCCGTTCTCCAAGAGATGGAAAATTTATCGAAGCTGTTGGATTTTATAATCCATTAGTTAATCCTCATTTAACTCAGGTAAATGAAGAGAAGATAAATCTTTGGTTGAACAGAGGCGCAATTCCAACTTTAACTGTTAAAAGTATTCTTAGTCAGCACGGTATTTTGTTGAAAAGACATCTTGAGAGAAAGAAATTTTCTGAAGAAAGAATACAAGCTGAAATAGCAAATTGGCAGAAGATTAGAGAAGCTAAGTTATCTCAGCCAAAAGCAAAGAAGAAAAAGAAGAAATCAAAAGCTGAAGGAAATAACTAATTTCCCGATAATAATTTTTCTTAAGTACAGCAGAGGTATGGGTCGCTGCTTCTGTTTTACTATTGAAAAAATTCTTCAGTAGTATTGTACATAATTACTAAAGCACCCGGATAAATGATAGGAGGCAACTGCTATGAAAGAATTTGTTGAGTACATTGCCAAACATCTGGTTGATCATCCGGATGGTGTTGTTGTTGAAGAAAAAGCTGTTGAGGAGAAGAAACTTGTTCTTTCTCTGAAAGTCAAGTCCGAAGACATTGGCAAAGTGATCGGGAAACAAGGAAAAACCGCTCAATCAATTCGTACTTTGTTGACTGCTGTTGCAGCTAAAGAAGGTAAACGAGCTATCCTGAAAATTCAAGAATAATATCTTGAATGATTTTGTTACTATTGCTGTCGTAACTTCAATTTCGCGTAAAGACGGATTTTTGAAGTTAAAAATCTTTTATGAAGATGTACAGCAGATATTGAAACAGGATTATGTTTTTTTTGATTTCTTCGGTAACATAAGAAAAATTTTTATTGATGAAGTTATTTCGCGTAGTGGGAGTTATTTCATAAAATTTAAAAATTTTTCTGAAGAACGTGAATTAAAGATTTTTCTGAATAAGGAAGTTTTAATTCCTAAAAATAAGATTGTGCTTGATAAAGGGACTTATTTTATTTCTGATTTAATTGGTTCTGAAGTTTATTATAAAAAAAAATATATCGGCAAAGTTGAAAACGTTTTAGATGTACCGATGAATTACGTTCTTGAAATCATTCAAAAGAATAATAAAACATTAATGATTCCTTTTGTTCTTAAATTTTTTGAAAGTATTAAGCCTGAAAAAAAAGTAATTTATCTCAGCAGGGAAAGTAAATTTTTATATGATGAGAATTGATGTTATTTCTGCTGTTCCTGATTTACTTGTAAGTCCATTGAATTCAAGTATTCTGAAAAGAGCACAGGACAAAAAGAAAGTTGAGATAAAAATTCATAATCTTCGTGACTATGCTTATAATAAGCATAAACAGATTGATGATAAACCCTTCGGTGGTGGTCCCGGTATGGTTCTCAAACCGGAACCATTTTTTGAGTGCATTGAAAAATTAAAACAGGAAAGAAATTATACTCGAATAATTTTTACTTCACCGAAAGGAAAAATCTTCAATCAAAAATATGCGAATGAATTATCTCTTGAGAAGAATCTGATAATTGTCGCTGGTCATTATAAGGAGATTGATGACAGAGTTAGAGAATACTTTGCAACTGATGAAATCTCAATCGGAAATTTTGTATTAACTGGTGGTGAGCTTCCTGCTTTAATGATCATAGATGCAGTTGTTAGACTAATACCGGGTGTTCTTAATGATTCAGAAGCAGCACTCAATGATTCTTTTCAAGATGGTGAAATTTTGGAAGCACCTTATTACACAAGACCTGCAGAATATCGTGGAATGAAGGTTCCTGAAATTTTGCTCTCGGGTAACGAAAAGGAAATAAAAAAATGGAAGGAGCAGCAGTCGGCTTTGTTAACTGAAAGATGGAAAAAAATAAATAATATGGAGAAATAAAAATGATTGATTTAAATAACATTCAAAAAGATCAGTTAAGAACTGATTTGCCAAATTTTAATGTAGGTGACAGAATAAAAGTTCACGTCAGAGTTATTGAAGGTGAAAAAGAAAGAATTCAACCTTTTGAAGGTGATGTTATCAGCATCAGAGGTGCAGGATTAAATAAAACTTTTACTGTCAGAAAAATTGCAAGTGGTGTCGGAGTTGAAAGAATATTTCCTTACAATTCCCCAAAGATTGCAAAAATTGAAATCGTAAAAGAAGGAAGTGTCAGAAGAGCTAAGCTTTATTATCTCAGAAAGCTATCTGGTAAAGCTGCAAAAATTAAAAGCAAAAAGCCTTAATATTTTTTTACAATCAGATGCCAGATTTTTATTTGCCAGAGAATGTTTTTACCAAGCTTTTTTTAAGTGAAATTTCTGATATATCTGATTTCAGTAAGAATTTTCTGCCTTCTGCAGTAATATCTAAAAATCTTTTAACTAATTATAATTCTCTTGGAATAATTCCGACTTTGGATTTGATACATCATCCTGAATTTTATATCTCATCCAAAATCGGAATTTCTTTTAATGCCTTACTATCAAATGCTTATCTACATTTCAAAGAGAATCAGCATACCATTGAGAAGCTATACCTAAAAGGTGATGTTTCCTCAAATGAAGTCATATTAAGTAAAATTCTCTTGAAGGAATTATATGATATTGACCTGACACCAAAACTTGCCACACCAGATTTTTCTATTCAGGATGAGCACGCATTGATTGTTGGTGACGATAACTTCATAGACGAATTATTTCTCGAAGGGCTTAGCTTCTCAGAGGAAATTATTGAACTGATTGATGCTCCGTATGTTAATTTTGTTTTAGCTTCTCAAAATGAAGATATTCTAAAGCATTTCACTGAAAAGCATAGAGATAATTTTATCAATGGTCATCCAGAGTCTGATGATAAAATTTTTTCAGACTTCAGCAAAAATTCATTTGACTTTATTCTGGTTAATTTGCAACACGTGATTTTTAATTTTGAAGATCAAGATCTGGAGGGGATTAAAACACTTCTCCAACTACCATTTTATTATGGTCTCATAAAAAATATGATTGATTTAAAGTTCGTATGAACATAAAAAAACCTGAACTGATTTTACTCAATTCAGGTTTTCTTCAATTCTAAGATTTTATAATTCGACGTGGCTTACACTTATAATATTAGGAAGTTCTCGTATTCGTTTTATCATGTCTGCTGAAGCGGCACTTCTTAGTTTCATCGTACAGCAAGCTGCAATTCCACCTTCGAAAATAATATTTTCAATTTCTTCAATATTGATGTTCGCTTCTTTAATAATATCAAAGACGCTTGCAAGAACTCCGGGCTTATCATAATGTTTGACAACTAATTGATATTTCACATCAATTTGTTTTGCTCTGTTTACCCAATGGTCAATTACTCCGCTATGAACGAAATGCTTAATTATGTTAATCGTCTCTTGTGCAACAGCATCCTGTGCTTGTTCTGTTGAAGCTCCGATATGATGAGTTACATAGATATTAGGATTATTTTGTAATATTGATTTAACTTCACCGCTCTTTCCTTCTGGCTCACCTTTAAAGACATCACAGGCATATCTAATATTTTTTTCTTTAATGGCTTCGAGCAAATCTTCCTCAATAACGATATCGTGCCGTGATGTATTTATAAGATAAGCGCCGTTTTTCATACAACTGAACATTTGTTTATTGAATAAACCTTTTGTCAATGGAGTTGCTGGAAGATGTATTGAAACGACATCACACAATTCCAGTAATTTATCCATCTCACTGAAATCTTTAATTGGTACTCCTTCAATTCGGGAAATATCTTTTCCATAAACATTCATCTCAAACGCAAGGGCTCTTTTTGCAACTTCTTTCCCTATATTTCCAACACCGATTAAACCAAGAGTTTTCCCTTTTAATCCTTTACCTTTTGAATATTTATCTTTATTCCAAATTCCATTATTAAAATCTGCAACATTATCTGGAATAAATCTGTCGAGGGCTATCATCAGTCCCATGGTTAGTTCTGCCACTGCAACAGCATTCATCCCGGGGCAATTAGCAACATAAATTCCTTTTTTGTTAGCTGCTTGAATTGCAATATTGTTAACGCCTGAACCAGCTCTTATGATAAGATTTAATGTTTGACTCGAATTGATGGTTTCTTCATTCACTATTGTTGAACGAACTACCAGAATATCAACATTCTCAGCTGCTTTTGGTAAATCTTTCTCACCAAGTTTTGGTTCATAAATAACTTCTAATCCAAGGTCTTTTAATTCCTGAATATATTTTTCAGGGAATGTATCGGCGATTAGTACTTTTAATTTCATATACAACCTCTTTTATTAAAATTAAATTATTTATTCATATTAATCATAGGAATTTTGATTTTCCAATTGTTTGCATTTTCGATTGCACGGGAATAACCTGCATCAGCGTGTCGGATGATTCCCATACCGGGATCATAGGTTAATACTCTTTGTAATCTTTCTTCAGCTTCTTTTGTTCCATCAGCAACTACAACCATTCCTGCGTGAATAGAATTACCAATTCCAACTCCACCTCCGTGATGGATTGATACCCAGCTTGCTCCACCAATACAATTTAACATAGCATTCAGCAAGGGCCAATCTGCAATTGCATCACTGCCATCAATCATTCCTTCAGTTTCACGATATGGTGAAGCAACAGAGCCACAATCAAGATGATCTCTTCCGATTACGATTGGTGCTGATACTTTTCCTTCAGCGACAAGTTTATTGAAAATCAATCCCATCTTTGCTCTTTCACCGTAACCAAGCCAACAAATTCTTGCAGGTAATCCCTGAAAGTGAACTTTTTTCTGAGCCATATCAATCCAGTTAATAAGCTGTTTATTCTCAGGAAAAGTTTCTTTTACTGCTTGATCTGTAACATAAATATCATTTGGATCACCGCTCAGTGCTGCCCATCTGAAAGGACCTTTACCATCACAAAAAAGTGGGCGAATATATTCGGGTACAAATCCGGGAATATCAAATGCATTTTCAACACCATTTGCTTTTGCTTCTCCGCGAATATTGTTTCCATAATCAAATACAATTGAACCGCGTTTTTGAAATTCCAACATTGCTCTGAGATGTACAACGATAGTCTGCTTTGAAAGTTGAATATATTTTTCAGGATCATTTTTTCTTAAGTCAAATGCTTCTTCTAAACTCATATTCATCGGGACATAACCGTTCAAAGTGTCGTGTGCTGAAGTTTGATCTGTAACAATATCAGGAATAATATTTCTTTTTAGAATTTCAGGAAGAACTTCAGCAGCATTACCGACTAATCCAACTGATAGAGGTTGTTTATTCTCTTTAGCGTTTAATACTAATTCTAAAGCTTCATCCAAGTCTTTGGCAATTATATCAAGATAACCAGTATCAATTCTTTTTTGCAATCTTGAAATATCAACATCAACTCCGAGGAATGCAGCACCATTCATTGTTGCGGCTAATGGCTGAGCTCCACCCATTCCACCAATTCCACAAGTAAGTAAAAATTTTCCTTTCAAGTCAGAGTTGAAATGTTTTCTCCCACATTCAGCAAAAGTTTCATAAGTGCCTTGAAGAATTCCTTGAGTTCCAATATAAATCCAACTTCCGGCAGTCATCTGTCCGTACATAATCAAGCCAAGTTCTTCAAGTCTTCTGAATTCATCCCAAGTAGCCCAGTGTGGCACAAGGTTGGAATTTGCGATAATTACTCTTGGGGCATTTGGATGTGTTTTGAATATTCCGACAGGTTTACCGGATTGAACTAATAGTGTCTCATCATTATCAAGATTTTTCAGAGAATTTACAATTGCTTCAAAACTCTGCCAATTGCGTGCAGCTTTTCCTTTGCCACCATATACGATAAGCTCAGATGGATTTTCAGCTACTTCAGGATCAAGATTGTTCATTAACATTCTTAAAGCAGCTTCCTGAATCCATCCTTTGCAAGTAAGCTCTTTCCCTCTTGGTGCCGAAATAATTTTTTCTTCAATCATAGTTAGTTCTTAAAATATTTTTCAAATAAATTATTGTATTGTTTGTAAAGTGATTTATAAATCCATTTTTTTAAAAACCATCCTCTTTTCATTTCTTTTGCGATATGATCTATATTTTGTTTCAGTTGAAAAGTGAGTTTTGTTTTTTCGTCTTTAGTAAATTTAATTGTTTGCTCAGTACTATTGAGTTTTGCAATAATAGAATTAAACGCTCTTTCTTCGGAAAAAAAATTCGGATTACCTGAAATTTGTTTCAATACTTGTGAGCAGTAAGTTTTAAGAAGCTTTCTCTCATTCTTATCAAATTCAAAATTGTAATTACTGAATAACTTTTTCATTTTCTATATTGGAGTTATTAAAAGATAAAATTTGTTCTCTTATTTTCTGATATCCGGGTTTAATTACATTATAAATGTAATGAAGTCTCTCAGTATGAGGAATAAAAGCTGATTTCATAGAGTTGATGGTAATTTTTTCAAAGTCATCGAAATTCAGATTAAAATATTTTACTGCGGTAAGAAATTCCTTTGTCATTGTTGTATCGCTCATCAATCTGTCATCGGTATTAAGAGTAACGCGGAATTTCTCTTTGAAGAAAATTCCAAAAGGATGATTTTCAATTTTGTCAACTGCTCCTGTATGAACATTGCTCAATAAACAACACTCCAGAGGAATTCTTTTATCAAGAACATATTGGGCCAAATCTCCAAATGCAACAACATTTCCATCGGAATCAAGAACAATATCTTCAATTAATCTGGTTGCGTGACCAATTCGATGAGCTCCACACCACTGAATTGCCTGCCATATAGATTCTTTTCCAAAAGCTTCTCCGGCGTGTATTGTTATATTAAAGTTTGATCTCTGAATAAACTGAAATGCTTCAATATGTTTCTTGGGCGGATAACCACCTTCTTCGCCAGCAAGATCAAAACCTACAACTCCATCTCTGCGAAAGTTTACAGCCAACTCTGCAATTTCTAAAGTATTTTTCATATTCCTCATTCCACACAAAATCAGTCCATAGCCAACTCCAAAATCTCTTTTACCTTTTTCTAATCCTTCTATGACTGCTTTAACAGTATCTTCAAGATAAAGTCCTTTATTAGTATGAAAAACTGGAGCGAACCTTGTTTCAACATAAACAACTCCATCATTTTTCATATCCTCCATCATTTCGTAAGCTACTCTGCTTAAAGCTTCTTTTGACTGCATAAGAGCAGTAGTGTGTTCGAAGCCTTCCAAATACTCGACAAGATTTCCTTTGTTAGCTCCTCTGTGAAACCATTCGGCGAGTTCTGCAGGGTCTTTTGTTGGTAATTTGTTATAATTAAATTCTGAAGCAAGCTCAATGAGGGTTTGAGGTCTCACTCCACCATCAAGATGATCGTGAAGCAAAACTTTTGGAATCGAACGAAGGATACTTTCTGTAGTCATAATTTTAGATTTCTTTATAGCAAAAATAATCCTTAATCCCCTCTAAAAACAATTTAAATCATTAACTCAAATTTTTTTAACTTAACGTTGTTGAATAAAATCTAATATTGAACTGAGAAAGGTTATGATATTTAGGAAAAAATATTCATTCAAAAATTATTTTCTAATTTTATCTCTTTTGATTATGCAGGAAATGATTATGTCTCAGGATAACCCGAATTATAAAATTCAAACTGAGTTGTATAATATTTATAAAACGAAATCAGCTGATATTGTTATGTTTGGAAATTCTTTAACAAGAGGAGTTGATTGGAATGAATTATTGGGAAGAGATGGGATTGTTAACAGAGGAATACCTTCAGATGTTTTAAGTGGATATAAGAAAAGATTAGATTACATCTTCAGGCTTAATCCTAAAGTCGTTTTTATAATGGGTGGAATAAATGACATTTATAATTGGACTCCGGTTGATGAAATATTTAAAACTTATCAGGAAGTAGTTGCTGCATTGTTATCGCGTAAAATTAAAGTAGTTATTCAATCGGTTATTTACTCGGGCGAAAATTGGGGTGAAGAATGGTTGAAGCTTAATAAGCCCGAATTAAAAGCTTATGATGTTAATCTTGAAAGAAATAAGGAAGTTGATAAACTGAATTTACTGCTGAAAAATTTTGCATTAAGTAATAAAATATTATTTTTGGACATAAATTCTAGATTAAAAACAGGTAATTTCTTAAATAAGAATTATCACTATGATGGAATGCATCTTAATGCAAGAGGTTACAAAATTTGGGGAGAAGAAGTTGAAAAGGCAATCAAAGAACTAGGTTTATAAAACTAAATATTAAAGGTTATCTCTATGAAAAAAAATCTTAATGACTATCCCCTCGTTCTAACGGCTACAGTTTTCTTATTTGTAGCAATTCTTTCGTTTTTCCAATTCCAATACGATTTATTCGGTTTTACTTTAAAGAATGTTGATATTTTCTCAGATTTGAAGTCTAAACCAGAAGAACAACCAAAGAACCCAGAAAAGCCAGTAGAGGAAGATGATTTCTTTAAACCGCAATATGATTTGGAGCCAAACAACGATAATTTAGATACTACAAAAGACAAAAATAAAATTCACGAAAAAATTAGATCTTCAATTTTTAATCTTTTGCTCTCAGTCAATCCTAATGATACAATTTTTGTAAAAGGTTCGAAATTAGTTTTAAAAAATCAACCGATTATAGGAAATGTTCAGCAATTAAAATTTTTCTTCGACGGATTGAATAAAACCAAATCTGAAGTAGTTCGAATTGCACATTTCGGCGATTCAATGATTGAAGGCGATCTTGTTACTGCGGATTTGAGAGAAGAATTACAAAAACGTTTTGGGGGAAATGGAGTTGGGCTTTTACCTATAGTTAGTCAGGATATAAATTTTCGTCAAACCACAAAAATGTCTTTTTCGAATGATTGGAAATCTGGAACATTGTATTCAGGAAATCCAAATAGATATCCTATAGGATTTAATGGAGAAACATTCGTCCCTGTTGCAGGAAGTTGGGTTGAATATTCAACTCCTCATTTTTATCCTTATTTAAGAAATTTCAGCACTGTAAAACTTCTTTATACAAATGCAAAAGCATCAAACGTTAATTTTACCTTTAGTGGAGGCGAAAAGAAAAGTGTAAAAATTATTCCCGGTCGAACGCTTAATATACTTAATGTTACTCCATCCAAACCTGCAACAAGTGTTAAAGTTGAATTTCCGCTTGAAGACCAAGCACACGTTTTTGGTGTAAGTCTGGAGAATGGAAATGGCTTATACATAGACAACTTCGCATTAAGAGGAAATTCAGGAGTTGATTTAATAAAAATTGATGAAAATCTTATGAAAGAATTTGCGAGTAAGATGAATTATAAACTGATAATCTTTGAATTTGGTTTGAATGCTCTTGGTGCTTCAAAAGGCAATTTCAGTTCTTATGAAAAAAATATGATTAATGTAATCGAAACAATTAAGAAAAATTTTCCTAACACTTCCTTTCTAATGATAAGCGTTCAGGATAAGGGATTAAAAACTGATCCATTAGTTAAACAATTACTTGAAGCTCAGAAGAATATTGTTAAAGCTACCAATATTGCATTTTGGAATTTCTATGAAGTAATGGGCGGAGAAAATTCAATGGCAAATTGGGTCGATGCTAATCCTCCTCTTGCATCGAAAGATTATACTCATTTTAATGAACGCGGTACTAAGAAGTTAGCTACAATGCTTGCTGAATCTTTAATTCAGGCATACAACAAGCTAAGATAATAATGGAATACATCGAACAGCTTTATAATTTATTACTTTACAACGTAAAAGAACCTCTACTTTTTAATTCAGGATTTTTTCTTTATTTCTTTTTATTTGTTCTCATCTTCAACAAACTTTTCTCGAATTATAAAAGAGCCAAAATAATTTTTCTGACAGTTTGCTCTATCTATTTTTACTATAAATCCAGCGGAATTTTTTTCATATTAGTTATTATCAGTTCAATTATTGATTATGTGGCGGGAACTGTAATTTATAAAACGGATTATAAATTAAAAAGAAAAGCATTCCTAATTTTAAGTTTAGTCGGTAATCTTGGGATTCTTGGATATTTCAAGTACACCAATTTTTTTATTAGCAACGTAAATGGAATTTTCCAAACAGGTATCCCATTACAGGATATATTCTTGCCTGTTGGTGTTTCTTTTTTCACATTTCAATCAATGAGCTATACGATTGATATTTATAGAAATCAACTTAAACCAGAGAATAACTTTACTGATTTCTTGTTCTTCGTATCATTCTTCCCTCAATTAGTTGCTGGTCCTATTGTAAGAGCATCAAATTTTCTTCCGCAGATTCATACAAGAATTGAATTATCCAAAGCAGATATCGGTAAAGCCCTGTTCCTGATTATAGCAGGTTTACTAAAGAAAGCAGTTATAGCTGATTACATTAGCATTAACTTTGTTGACAGAGTGTTTGATTGGCCATTGCGATATTCGGGAGTAGAAAATTTACTTGCCTTGTATGGATATGTACTGCAAATTTATTGTGATTTCTCTGGCTATTCTGATATGGCAATAGGATTGGCTTTACTGATAGGTTTCAGATTGCCTGATAATTTTAATTCTCCATATAAAGCTACATCAATTACTGACTTTTGGAGAAGATGGCATTTATCTCTCTCTTCATGGCTACGTGATTATCTTTATATTTCATTAGGTGGAAATAGAATAAGTAAAGTCAGAACATATATCAATCTAATGTTAACTATGCTTCTTGGAGGTTTGTGGCACGGAGCCTCGTGGAATTTTGTCATTTGGGGCGGGATTCACGGGATTGCTTTATCATTTGATAAATTTCTTAATTTCCCTCAAAGAATTCTTGCAAATAGATTTACAAAATTTTTGGGAATTGTATTAACGTTTCATATTTGGACTGTTTCAATGTTATTCTTCCGTGCTCAATCAACTCAGCACGGAATTGATATGGTAACTCAAATTTTTACTTATTTTAAGCCGGAAGTTTTTCTTCAGTTTGTAAGCGGATATTCTGTTGTTTTTGCTTTAATAATTATTGGATTTTTAAGTCACTATACTCCTCCAAAATTAGAAGAATATATAAAAGAAAAATTAACAAGTGCTCCTTTATTTGCTCAAGCTGCAATTCTGACTTTGGTTATATGGATTGTAGTTCAATTTAAATCTTTAGATGTTCATCCGTTTATTTATTTTCAGTTTTAAAAAACGTAAAATAATCTGAGTTGAATATGAAAAGATATATAATTTTTATGCTTCTGATGATTCTTTCAGTAGATGCCTTTTCTCAGCAAAACAGACAAGGTGAAGACCTGAAAGCTAAAGCACAGGAATTAATGAAAGCAGGGCGGTATGGTGAAGCTATTGAAACTCTTAACAGATTTGTTTCGGCTAATCCACAAAATGCAGAAGGTTATAATTTACGTGGACTCTGTTATGAAAATCGAGGCAACTTTGAAATGGCAGTTTATGATTTAAGAACGGCTTTGAAAATTGCACCCAATAACAGAGAAATACAACAGAATCTCTCACGTGTTACCGATAAGTGGTACACACTAATTTATAACTCAATTGAAGGATATAAACGTGAGATTGCAATTAATCCGGCAGTTGCTAAAAATTATCTTGAGATTGGTAAAAATTATAAAAGACTTGGCGAATGGATGCAAGCTGAAAGCTGGTACGATGAATACTTAAAAAGAGAGGATCCCTCTGCTGATGAACTAATCAGATATACAGAAATTCTTGCAAAAAATAATCATATACAAAAAGGGGAACCATGGCTTAAAAGATATACTGAAAAATATCCCGATGATCACAGACTTTGGTCAAGGTATGGTTATTTTCTTCATTGGCTGGGTAAAAATAAATTGGCTGAGCAAGCTTTCCTTCGTGCTTTGGAAATCAGACCATTCTTCAAAGAAGCTTTGGATGGGCTCGATCTTGTCAGAGGTAAGGGATTGATTTATCAAGTTAATGATACAACAAAAAGAAGAGCGCAAGACCTCGTTCCTAAAGAAAGAATTTATGCAATTGATTATTACTACAGGATTTTAAGAAATAACCCTGGGGACGATGAAACCAGATTTAAACTTGCTGAAGAGCTTATCAAAGAAGAACGATTAGAAGAAGCTTATCAACAACTTCTTGTTCTCAAACCTGAATACACTGGGAAAAAAAGATTTGATGATAGTTGGAATTATGTAAATGAATATCGAACTAAAATCTATCAGCAAAAAATTGATCAAGCAGAAAAAATTTTAGCAAATAATCCTAAAGACTTAAACGCAGTTAAAATTGCATCTCAATATTATGCATTTAACGAAGACTATATTAATGCGATTGCAACAATTGAAAAATACTATGAGCTTGTCCCCAATGATTCAGATCCCGAATTGAAATTTAATTATGCGCGTTATCTTGCATGGGATAGAGAATTTGATAAATCTATTCAGATAATGGATGAGCTACTAACGCAATATCCTTCTAATTTTGATTATCAATTATTCAGAGCTCAGCTTTCTATCTGGAACGATAGAGATATGGATTTGGCTGATGGGTATTTAACAAATATTCTTTCTGCCAGACCAAATTCAGTTCCAGCATTAATCACCTTAGGAACTTTAAGAGCTTATCAGAAAAGATTTGATGAAGCACAGCAATTAGCCAATAGAGCGGCTTCTATTGAACCTGCAAATCCGGACTTGGCAACATTACAATCTAATATTGACCTGTTAAAATTACGTGCTGAGGAAGAAGAGAACTATCAAATTCTCGAACAAGGCAGACAGCTTGTTCTTTCTGGTGATTGCTATAGTGCAATTCAGTATTATGAACAGTTTAAGCAAAGAGTTGATCCGAGTATTTTATTTTATAAAGAATTCGGTGATGTACTTTTCTGTGCAGAACAGTATGACAGAGCTATTGATGCTTATAATAATGCTCTTTCTCAAGGTGAATATTTCGATGCAGAATTACAGAGAGCAAAAGTTTATTATGCAATGAGAGATTCGGTAAGTGCAGTTAATGCTTTTACTGACTTAGTAAAAAAAGAACCAGATAATTTTGAAGCTAATTTATATCTCGGAGATTCCTATGCTTTATTCGGCGATGGTGATAGAGCTGAGGAAATATATGATAACCTCTTGAAATGGCAGCTTGATTCAACACAAATATCTATGGTCAAAATGAGATATCAATGGCTCCCGAGAGGCTCCGGTTATGGTGTACTTAATACCTTATTAAGTTATGTCGGAATTTCTCCCGCTGCAGCATTTTATACTGATAACATTGGTTTCAGATTTTTAAACTATGGAGGCAGAATTGATGTAGGTTTGATTTGGCTTTTCTCTGCTGGAGTTTCCTTTTATCGTACAAATATTTTTACCAGTTACGGTGATAATTTAGGATTTAATACCTTTAAATGGCATTTTTATTTCAATTACTATGATAAGTTAAGGGCTGGAATTGGTCTTGGCACTACAAACATCGGTGGATATTTGAAAAAACCAGCAAGAGATGCATTTATCAGATATGACAAAAAAAATGTTTACTACATTCTTGGGTTATACAATTATGCAGATGGATCATTATTACTCTATTCGCCATATTTAATTTGGAACAGATTTCCAACTTCAATTTACAGACTCGAGGGTGAATACAATTTTGATTTCGGAGTTTATATTTATAGTCATTTTCAATATTTAGAAGTGCAACCACAATTTGCTGTAATTGATTCCACAAACGAAGACTTTCTCAATTACATTCGAAATGAACTTGTTTACGGTAAAAATAAAGGAAACGATTTTCAATTCAGAATCGGACGATATTTTCTTCCAAATGTACTCGCCGGATATGAATTTCATTATCAAAACTACAGATACAGATCGAATTTGTATTATACTCCAAGAGAATTTGAGTCTCATTCTATTTGGGCTGATTGGTTCATACGAAAAGATAATACAACAGAATTTAAGTTAATGTCAAAGCTTGGCTATGTACCTGCAAATGATTTTGTTATAATGCAGGGCGGAGCATCTTTACGACATAATTTCAGAGATAATTTGCAGCTTTATACTTATTTCCTTGCTGGTAAAACAAGTCGTGAAGAAGCAGCATATAGATTCTTGTCTATATATGCTTCTTTATATTGGAGTTTTTAAGAGTAATAACGAAAGAATTTTTTGGGTAGATGTAGTTTGATATTCCCTTGAGTGATTTTATTGATGAATCTATCTCTACTAGAGTTTAGATT
>OGCI01000255.1_pt1 | contig 68829 bp, 55 predicted proteins | sample 1570021 | NCBI WGS metagenome assembly OGCI01 (sample SAMN06264664, study PRJEB24512) | hot springs metagenome | isolation source: Hot spring water | place: South Africa: Tshipise | collected 2015-06-21
GTCGAGTCGGCCCGGACGGGGCCGCCAGGCGCTAACGTGGCCGGTTGCGGCGAGCGTAGCCTGGGAAGCTCCCCGCTAAAGCGGGGGGAGCCGTCACTTGCCTGTTCCAGCTCCTGCTAGCGCCTCACCACAGGCGCTTCATCGCACCGTTCGTGAGACTCAAACCCCAAGACTCTTTGACGAAACAGGGGGCGCGTGCTAGGCTTGACCGCATCAGCCGCGCGCAAGACAGATCGTGCATCGGGCCACTCAAACGCAGGAGGAGGAAGGGCGGTGGCAGAACTCCAGCGTATCTCCCTCATTGTGGTGGGAGTGGGCAATGTAGGACGCGCCTTTCTGGCGCAAGTGGCGCAGACGCGAACCGCGCTGGCTCATCGCTATGGCATCTGGTTTGAGCCGATAGCGTTGCTGGACAGCAGCGGTGCGCTGTACGATCCCACTGGGTTGGGAATGGAGCGCGCCCAGGAAGCCGCGCGGGCCAAGGCGAACGGTCAGGCGCTGGCCGACCTGGCGGGAGCACACTTGGGCGCGACAGCCGCAGCGATCATCGCCGAAGCCACCAATGCCGGTATTAGGCGGGCCATCGTGGTTGACACAACCGCCGCGGATGGCATGGAAGCCTCTCTGCAACACGCCCTGGATTCTGGTTACGGCGTGGTGCTGGCCAACAAACGCCCGCTGGCCGGTTCGTGGGCAGTGGCTCGCAGCTTCTTCGAGTCACCTCAGGCTCGCTTTGAGGCAACGGTTGGGGCTGGTCTGCCGGTGATCAATACCTTGCGCTATCTGGTAGACACGGGCGACGAAGTCTACCGCATTGAGGGCGCGCTGAGCGGTACACTCGGTTACCTGTGCAGCCGCCTGGAAGATGGTGAGCCGTTCTCGTTAGCGGTGGGCATGGCCCGCTCGCGCGGCTATACCGAACCCGACCCGCGCGACGACCTCAGCGGGATGGATGTGGCGCGCAAGGCGCTGATCCTGGCGCGGCTGGCCGGTTGGGTGATGGAGTTGAGCGACATTCGCGTTGACCCGCTCTACCCAGCGGAGATGGCGGCGCTGAGCGTGGACGAGTTCATGGCGCAGTTGCCGCGCCTGGATGCGGATTTCGCCGCTTATATGGGGGCGTTGGCAGGGGTGCCGCGTTATCTGGCGGAGATCGGCCCTAAGGGAGGGGTAGTGGCTTTGCGCATGGTGGGCGAACGCCTGGCCGCCCAACTGCGGGGCACGGCCAACCTGGTATCGTTCTCCACTCGCCGCTACGACGAACACCCGCTCACGCTCAGCGGGCCAGGGGCCGGGTTGGAGGTCACCGCGGCGGCGGTGCTGCAAGACTGCGTACAGCTCGCCCGCGCCTGTGCTTAGGCAAACGTACTAGGGGCGTTCGGGGAAAGAATTTGGACAAATGATACAAAGCGGCTGGCTTGCCGGAATGCCATCCCTGTGCTATCGTTATGCCCGTCCAAGCGATGTACCTGTGAGCGTCTGTCCCATGCTTCATCTTGTTGAGATCCGTCGTCCCCGTCGCCGTCCGGCTCCCTGCCAGGGGGGTCCGGATTAGCGGGGTTTGGGCCAGCGCCACGCGACGAAGCCTGCGAAACCAACCGCTCTCGGACCCGAGGGCGGTTTTTCGTTACCTCAGTGAGGCGAAAGATGACTATTCGCGCAGGAATCTATGGAGCGACCGGTTACACCGGCCTGGAACTGGTGCGCCTGTTGGCCGGGCACCCTGCGGTGAGCATCGCCTTTGCCACATCCGAGACATCTGCCGGGCAGAGTCTGCGGCAGAGCTGGCCGCAAGCCCCCGATCTGCCCCTGGTGACGGCGGCGGACGCGCCGTTGGACGCTGTAGATGTGGTATTCCTCTGTCTGCCGCATACCCGCTCTGCCCCGCTTGCAGCGCAGGCCCTGGCGCACGGCGTGCGTGTCGTTGATCTGTCCGCTGACCTGCGCCTGAATGATCCGGCGGTCTATGCCCGCTGGTATGGCGTGACGCATCCGATGCCCGATCTGCTGCCCGTCCCTTACGGATTGCCGGAGCTAGGGCGTGAGCACCTGCGTGGCGCGCGTTGTATTGCCAACCCGGGCTGCTATGCTACTGCGGTGTTGCTGGCGCTGACTCCATTGGCGCGCGCGGGAGTGCTAGTACCGGGCGCGCCGCTTATTGTAGACGCCAAGTCGGGCGTCTCTGGCGCGGGCCGCACGCCCAAGCAGAATATCCTGTTCTGCGAGGTGCACGGCAATTTCTCACCCTACAGCATCGGGCGGGCACACCGTCACCTGGCCGAGATCGAGCAGGTGTTGGCCGCGGAGAACCCTTCTCTGGGGCCGGTGATCTTCAGTCCGCACCTGTTACCTACCGACCGGGGCATCCTGGCGACGGTGTACGCGCCGGTGACCGATATGGCGGCGGCTCAGGCTGCGCTGCGAGAGCTATATGCCGGCGAGTCGCTGGTAGAGGTGTTGCCGCCTGGCGAACTGGCAACTCTGGGGCACACCGTGCGCACGCCGCGCGCCGTCCTCTCGCTGACGCCCGTCACCGACTCGCTGCTGATCGTGGTGTGTACGCTGGATAACCTGCTCAAGGGCGCATCGTCGCAGGCGGTGCAGAACTTTAACCTGATGTTCGACCTGCCAGAGGCGACCGGCTTGTTGTCAGCAGGGGCGTGAGGGAGGGCGAGAAATGGCAAGCGCGGTTATGGCTCCTCTGCTGATCAAGGTGGGGGGCAACGATCTCGACCAGGCCGGTTTCGTCGAGGCGCTGGCCGAGGTGATTGCGCAGGTGCAGAGCCGACGGCCATGCGTGCTGGTGCACGGCGGCGGGCGCGCGATCAGCGAAATCGGGCAACTGTTTGGGTTACAGCCCAGCTATGTCAACGGACAGCGCGTGACGGACGCGGCAGCGTTGGAAGTGGCGGAGATGGTGCTCTCTGGCAAAGTCAACAAAGAACTGGTGCGCGCGCTGCTGCAACACGGCGTAGATGCGCAGGGCATGAGCGGCGTAGATCGTGGGCTGCTGCGCGTCGAGCCATGGGCACCGGAGTTGGGGCGTGTGGGGCGAATTGTGGCCGTGCGCGCTGGCGTGTTGCTTGATCTGTGTGCCGCAGGCGTCGTGCCGGTCATTTCGCCGATTTCGCTGGGGCCGGACGGAGCCTACAACGTCAACGCCGATCACGCTGCCGGAGCCATCGCTGCCGCGATAGGGGCGGCTCAGGCCGTCTTTGTCACCAACGTTGCCGGTGTGCAGGTCAACGGAACGGTTGCGGCGCGGTTGACGGCGCAGGAAGTCAACGCGCTGATCCAGGACGGCGTGATTACTGGCGGGATGATCCCCAAAGTGCAGGCGGCCCTGTCTGCGCTCGAAGCGGGTGTGCCCCGCGCTGTGATCACCAATCTGGCTGGACTGGCCGCAGGTGGCGGCACTGAGTTTGTAGCGCAACGCGCGTAGGAGGAAAGAGAGGAGTCATGGCTGAGACAATTCCCGAAAAGACGGCTCGCTACGTGCTCAACACCTATGCGCGCGCGCCGTTCGTGCTGGTGCAGGGGCAGGGGGCATTGCTGACCGATAGCGACGGCAAGACCTACCTCGACTTCGCGGCGGGTATCAGCGTCAATGCGCTGGGGCACGCCGACCAAGACCTGGTGACGGCGGTCAGCGAACAGATCGCCACGCTGGGACATGTCTGCAACCTGTTCTATTCCGCCCCGCAAGCCGAACTGGCTGAGTTACTGTGTCAGCATTCGTTCGCCGACAAGGTCTACTTCGCTAACTCCGGCGCAGAAGCGGTCGAGGCGGCGATCAAGTTCGCCCGCAAGTACGCCCGCGAGACGTACGGCCCCGGCAAAACAGGGCTGGTGGCCTTCACCGGCGCGTTTCATGGGCGCACGGCGGGGGCGCTGGCGCTCACCGCGCGCGAGAAGTATCAGGCTCCCTTTCGACCGCTGCTGCCCGGCGTGACCTTTGCTCCGTTCAACGATCCTGCCGCTGCAGAGAAAGTCATCGGGCCGGAGACATGCGCCGTGTTTGTCGAGCCGGTGCAGGGCGAGGGAGGTATTCACCCGGCCACGCCCGCATTTCTGCAAACCCTGCGGGCACTGTGCGATCAGTATGGGGCGCTGCTCATCTTCGACGAGATTCAGTGCGGCATGGGGCGCACTGGTAAGCTCTGGGCCTATGAGCATGTCGGCGTGCAGCCGGATATGATGACGGTGGCCAAGGCGCTGGGCGGCGGGTTGCCTATCGGCGCAACGCTGCTCACCGAGCGCGTGGCCGAGGTGATGGCCGTGGGCGATCATGGCAGCACGTTTGCCGGTGGGCCGGTCGTTTGCCGGGCGGCGCAGGTGGTCTTGAGCCGGGTCAGTCAGCCGGAGTTCCTGGCTCAGGTGACGCACAAAGGGGCGTTGCTGAAAGAGCGGTTGTGCGAACTGAACTCGCCGCACCTGGTCGAAGTGCGGGGGCTTGGCCTGATGATCGGCGTGGAGTTTGACCGGGATGTGGCACCGCTGATCCAGGCTGGCCATGCACACGGCGTGCTGATGATCAACGCCGGGCCGCGTGTACTGCGTCTGCTGCCGCCACTGATCATCAGCGAGGCACAGATCGAGCAGTTCGTCACCATTCTGCGGCGCATCTTGCAGGAGACCTGGGCCTGATGATCATCCGTCACCCGTACCCGCACGAGGTAGAGACCATCCGCGGCCTGTTTGCGGCAGAGGTGGCCGCCGGGCTGATGTTGCCCCGCTCTCCGGAACAGATTCTGCGACACCTGGGCGACTGGCTGGTGGCCGAAGAAGAAGGGCAGATCGTCGGCTGTGTGTCGCTGGTCTTCTTCAACGGCACGCTGGCCGAAGTGCGCTCGCTGGCGGTGCGCTCTGATCAGCGAGGGCGTGGCATTGGTAGCCGTCTGGTCGAAGCAGCAGTGCGACAGGCCCAGGAGCGCGGCGTCCGGCGGGTGCTCGCCCTCACCCGCGCGGCGGGCCTGTTCGAACGGCTGGGATTTGTGCGCGATGCGGTGGGCAACTTCCCGGAGAAAGTCTGGCGCGATTGTGCGCCGTGCCCCTTCCGCCATCGCTGCGACGAGATCGCCTTGGTGTTGGAGCTGATGCCAGGAGAGACCGATCATGACCTTTTGTGCGCCCCAGGGATTTCGACTGGCCGGGTTAGCGTGCGGCTTGAAGCGTGATGGACGCTCGGATATCGCCCTGGTCGTCAGCGACCGCCCCTGCGCGGTAGCGGGTGTCTTCACCACCAACCGTGTGAAAGCCGCTCCTGTGTTGCGCGATCAGGCGTTGCTGAGCAGGCCAGAGCCGTTAGCGCGCGCTGTGTTGATCAACACGGGCAGCGCCAATGCCTGCACCGGTCAGCGCGGCCTGGACGATGCCCATGCTTCGGCGGCGCTGGTAGCCGATTTGCTGGGCTGCCAGCCTGAGGAAGTGCTCACGCTCTCGACGGGCGTGATCGGCCTGCCGCTGAACATGGAGGCCATGCGACGGGGGATCGTCGCCCTGGTACCCGCCCTGCGCGCGGATGGCTGGCCAGAAGCCGCCGCAGCGATCATGACGACCGATACACGCCCCAAGCTGGCTTCTGCGCGCCTGTCGGGCGGGGCGGTGATCGCTGGCATGGCCAAAGGAGCGGGCATGATCGCGCCCCACATGGCGACCATGCTCGCGGTGATCGTCACCGATGCCGCACTCCCTGCGGCGCAGTTGGGCGGCCTGCTGCGCACCTCCGTAGAGGCCAGCTTCAACCGCATCGTGGTAGACGGAGACATGAGCACCAACGACACCGTGCTCTTGCTGGCCAATGGCGCTGCTGGAGCAAACGTTCCCGACCCGGATGAATTCCAGACCGCGCTGACAGCGGTGTGCACCGAGCTGGCTCAGGCCATAGTGCGCGATGGCGAGGGCGCAACCAAGTTCGTCACGGTGGAGGTGACCGGCGCGGCGACCAAAACCGACGCGCGGGCGGTCGCCCGGCAGATCGCCATCTCGCCGCTGGTCAAGACGGCGTTCTATGGGGCAGATGCCAACTGGGGGCGTATCCTGGCCGCAGCGGGCTATTCTGGCGTTGACCTGGACCCTGCGCGGCTGGCGCTATGGCTGCTGGACGCCCAGGGTGCGCCAGCGATTCAGCTTGTCGCGGGCGGTGAGCCTGCCGAGTATGATGAGCGGGCAGCCATTGCCCTGCTGCAGACTCCGGCCTGGGGTGTCCGCCTTGATCTGGGGCAGGGGACGGCTCGCTCGCACGTGTGGACGTGCGATCTCAGTCACGACTACGTCACCATCAACGGCCATTACCGGACATGAGGGCCGATTGCCGTTGTGCATAGTGCCTCTCACTTGTACAGACTGTACAACGAGGCACGCCTCGCACCATACTAAAATAGGATGTGCACGCTGCCCATAGCGCACACACGCCTTTCGCTTTCCCTCGCTGATGCCTGGTGTGTCGCCCGATAGTCTGGTAAGGCATAGCCTTTTGTGCATCATGCCCGTATTGGGCGAAGTTCATCATTTGACAGCTCAGGGAAAAATTGATAATTTAGAAAAAATGTCTAATCGTTATACAAAAGAACGAACATTCTTATTAGTAAGAGAAAGGAGGTGACTGCGGCCAATCCGGCGGCTCATCCTCGGGCTTAAGAGAGCTTTTCGTACGGCTCAGTCCAAAGAACCTCATGTAGTTTTAGTCATCAAGGAGGAAGCACCATGAAGAAAGTACGCTTGTTCGGCCTGCTGTCGGCGCTGTTGCTGATCATGTCTCTGGCCGCGCCCTTCGCCTCGGCCCAGGAAGGGGGCAGCATCCTCGACCAGGTGCGCGCCCGCGGTTCCCTGATCTGCGGGGTCAACGGTGGGCTGCCCGGCTTTGGGTATCTCGATCCGGACACAGGCCAGATGCTCGGCTTCGATGCCGATTTCTGCCGTGCGCTGGCGGCAGCCATCTTTGGCGAAGTGACGTCCGATAATCTGGTTTTTGTCCAGTTGACAGCTGCCGAGCGCTTCACTGCCGTTCAGAATCGCCAGGTTGACGTGCTGTTCCGCAATGCTACCTGGACGTTGCAGCGCGACGCCGAGCTGGGCATTGACTTCGGCCCGACCAACTTCTACGACGGGCAGGGTGTGATGGTGCCAGCAGACCTGGGCGTATCTTCGATTGACGATCTGGACGGCGCGTCCATCTGCGTATTGACCGGCACAACCACCGAACTGAACATCACCGAGGCGATGGAGAAGCGCGGCCTCAGCTATGAACTGGTCAAATTCGAGCAGCCCACTCAAACGCTCGGTGGCCTTGAAGAGGGGCGCTGTGACGCGCTGACCTCGGACATCAGCCAGCTTGCTGGTCTGCGTAGCAGCGCGGCTGATCCGGGGCGCTATATCATCCTGCCCGATGTGATCTCCAAGGAACCGCTCTCTCCGGCCTATATCGAGGGCGATCCGGTGTGGGCGGATGTGGTCAGGTGGACGGTGTATGCCACGATCCAGGCCGAAGAATATGGCATCACCCAGGCCAATATTGACGAGTTCCTGGCCAGCGACGACGCGGCGATCCAGCGCTTCCTGGGGCAGGGCGATCAGGCCAGCGGTTCGTTGCTGGGGCTGGACAATGATTTTGTGGTCAACATCATCCGCGCCGTGGGCAACTATGGCGAAATCTTCGAGCGCAATGTGGGCGTCAATAGCCCGCTGGGGCTGGAGCGTGGCCTGAACGCCCTGTGGAGCGATGGCGGCTTGATCTATGCACCAGCCTGGCGTTAGTATCAGGTAGTGCGCTGAGCCATGCCCATAACCCGGAGGCGTGGAGGTTTCTGCGCCTCCGGGCGTTGCCGTATCGGCGGGGCGTCTGCGACTGACCCGGGTGACGACAGGATCGAGCCATGCCCGATCAGCGAGCTTCCACCTTCGATGTAGCCCGTCATGCGCCAGTCCCCTTCTGGCGCGATATTCGCTTCATTCAGGCTTTTCTGCAGGTGCTGTTCCTCGTCGCCGTGATCGCCTTCGGCTATACGTTGATTCACAACCTGGTGAACAACCTGGCCGACAACCGCATGGCCATCAATTTCGGCGCATTCGATCGCCCCTTCGGCACCAATATCTCTGAAGGCACCACAGATTTCGATCCGTCTACGACCTCGAACTGGGAAGCGCTGTTCATCGGCTTCCGCAATACGTTGCGCGTCGTCGCGGTGGGGCTGGTGGGCGCTACGTTGCTGGGTGTGCTGATCGGCATTGGGCGGCTTTCCAGCAACTTCCTGGTGCGGTCGGTCACCATTGCCTATATCGAGCTGTTCCGCAATACACCCTTGCTGGTGCAACTGTATTTCCTCTACCGGGGTCTGCGCGTGACCATGCCGGAGCGCATCCAGGACTCCTACAAGCTGCCTGGGCCAATCTACGTCAACCGGCGCGCGGTCAATTTCCCTTCCATTCAGGGCACCGAAAAGGTTGAGATTTTCTATGTCCTGGTGCTGATAGGGCTGGTGCTGGGGATCGCGCTGTGGATATGGCGCTTGCGCGTGCAGGATCGCACCGGTCAGCCGGCGAACGTGCTACGCTGGTTCGTGCCGACCGTGCTGCTCTTTGCGGCGGCGGGATGGGGGCTGGCTGGCGGGCCGTTCCGGGTCGAGCATCCGCAGCTCAGGCGCTTTAATTTCGAGGGTGGCGACAAGCTCTCGATGGAATACATCACCCTGACGCTGGGCCTGATCCTGTATACCGCGGCCTTCATTGCCGACATTGTGCGGGCGGGCATCCAGGCCGTGCCTTATGGGCAGATCGAGGCGGCGCGCGCGCAGGGTTTCACCAACAACCAGATGCTGCGCCTGATTGTCTTGCCGCAGGCGCTGCGGCTGATCATCCCGCCGCTGGGCAACCAGTACCTGAACCTGGCCAAGAACTCCAGCCTGGGTATTGCCATCGGCTTCTTCGATGTGTACAACATCGCCAGCATCATCTCCAACCAGACAGGGCAGTCGGTGGCGGTGTTCGCGATCATGATGGCCATCTACCTGAGCACCAGCCTGGCAATTTCGCTGGTGATGAACGCGGTCAACTACAGTTTGCGCCTGAGGAGCCGGTAATATGAGCGGCCTGGCAAGGGATCGCGATTTTTACGTGGCGCCGCTCGAACCGCCGCCCAGCCGCCGCCCTCCGATCACCGAGGTGGGGCCGCTGGGTTGGATGCGCGCTAACCTGTTCAGCAGCAAGGTCAATTCGGTGGCGACGGTGATCACGGCGGCCTTCATCGTCTGGTTCCTGTGGATGTTCCTCTCCTGGTCGGTGCGCAGCGCCCAATGGGGGGTCATCTACAATAACCTGCGGCTGGTCACCAGCGGCCTTTACGACCGGCGCGAAATCTGGCGCATGGAACTGACGGCGGGCCTCCTGGTTTTCCTGAGCGGCCTGGGGTTTGGCGTGTGGGGACGTTTGCCGCGCAGTACTTTCCTAGTAGTCCTGTTCGTGCTGGCAATCCTGGTCGTTGTGCCCGTCATCGGCGCACAGGTGCCTCAGCCAACCATCTATGTGCTGGTCGAACCCCAACGCCAGCCTGCCGGCTTTGTGTTTGTGGGCCTGAAAGGTCAGGAGGTCTCGTTCACCTTCGACCCGCTCACCGATCCCCAGGATGCTACAGAAAGGCTGGTGGGCTTTGTCGAGAATCAATCGCGCACCGAATGGTCTACGCAGGCCTTCAAAGTGCGGGCGGGTGAGGTTGACCTGAGTCAGTACAACCTCGCTGTCTCTGTGCGCCTGCTGGACGAGAACGGCAAGGCGGTACCCCCGGCTCCAGGGTCGGCCAGCGGACAGTTCGTCGCCAACCCGGCGGGCGGCACCCTAAAATACATCTTGCCTGCCGATGACTGGTATGTGCTGGAAGTGCGGCGGGATGACTTCGTCAACGGCGGGGCGGGCGGCAACCAGGGGTACGCCTGGCTGCGGATCCGCGGCGTCGAGATTTTCCCCAGCCAGGAGGCTGCAGCGCAGCAACGTATCGAGCAGTATGGCGCGCCGCCCTCTGTCGAGCGAGCGCTGTTTGCGGAGGAAGCCGCCTATCGGTTTGAGGGGGCGCGCACCTTCGGCGAATTCATCAGCCTGCAGGTACGGCCGTTCTTCAACCATATTGCGCTGCCGTGCCTGGTGGGAGCAGCGCTCTTCTTCGATGCCTGGGTGATCGGCACGCTCGGCAAGCGCGAGAAGTGGGTGCGGCGCGCGGCGCTGGCTGGCTGGATTCTGGCTGCCCCGGTGATCCTCATTTTGCTGCGCGGGTTCGAGGGGGCGCGGGTCCTGCCATTGGTGCCAACTTCTGTATGGGGCGGTCTGTTGCTCACCATCCTGCTAACGGTGGTCGGCATTACGGCGTCCTTCCCTCTCGGAGTGTTGCTGGCGCTGGGCCGCCGCAGCGATCTTCCGGCCATCAAGTGGACGTGCACCCTGTTCATCGAGACGGTGCGCGGCGTGCCGCTGATCACCATTCTGTTCATGGCCAAGCAGATCGTGCCGTTCTTTGCGTCGGCGTTGTCGAACATGGACCTGACCGTGCGCATGATGGTGGGGGTGACGCTCTTCAGCGCCGCGTATCTGGCGGAGAACGTGCGCGGCGGCTTGCAGATCATCCCGCACGGGCAGATCGAAGCCGCGCGCGCCCTGGGGCTGAATCCCTTGCTGACGACGACTTTCATCGTGCTGCCACAGGCGCTCCGCGCGGTCATCCCCGCCATCGTGGGACAGTTCATCAGCCTGTTCAAGGATACATCGCTGGTGGCGGTGGTCGGACTGTTCGAACTGGTGGGCATTGTGGATCGTATCGTGAGCGGCCAGGCTATCTACCGCCCCTATCAGCGCGAAGCCTACATCGTCATCGCCATCATCTATTTCGTGATCAGCTATGCCATGTCCGACGTGAGCCGCCGCCTGGAACAGTCGGGCGCGGGGAGCATCCGCCGCCTGTAACGGCGTCTGCCTGGCAACTGGCCATGAGGCGGTCAGCCGCGATGTGAGGAAGACCTATGAGCGAAACGAAGTCTCCTGAACCGATCATCATCTGCCGCAACGTGAACAAGTGGTTTGGCAACTTTCACGTGCTCAAAGACGTGAGCCTGGAAGTGATGCCACAGGAGGTGGTGGTGATCATCGGCCCATCCGGTTCGGGCAAATCCACTTTCATCCGCTGCATCAACCGGCTGGAAGAGCACCAGGAAGGTCAGATCATTGTGGATGGCATCGAGCTGAGTCACGATGTGCGCAACATTGCGGCTATTCGCAGTGAGATCGGCATGGTCTTCCAGCAGTTCAACCTGTTCCCACACCTGACTGTGCTCGACAATATCACCCTGGCTCCGCGCTACGTGCGGCGACAACCGCGCCGTGTGGCCGAGGAACTGGCTTTGCAGTTGCTGGAGCGGGTGGGCATCCCCGAACAGGCGCGCAAATATCCGGGGCAGCTTTCGGGCGGGCAACAACAGCGCGTGGCCATCGCCCGTGCGCTGGCCATGCAGCCCAAGATCATGCTCTTCGACGAGCCAACTTCGGCGCTCGACCCGGAGATGATCAAAGAGGTGCTCGACGTGATGAAAGAACTGGCCCGCAGCGGCATGACCATGCTGGTAGTCACGCACGAAATGGGCTTTGCGCGAGAGGTCGCCGACCGTATCGTGCTCTTCGACGAGGGGCGCATCGTGGAAATGGGCACGCCCGAACATTTCTTCACCAACCCGCAGCACGAGCGCACCAAGCTGTTCCTGTCGCAGATTCTCTAGACGCGCGGAGACGCGAGAATGACTCCCGCCCGCATCTACAACCGGCTCCTGGTGCTGCTGGACGGCTCCTCGGCAGCGGAATTCGCCATCCGCTTTGCATCCGATCTGGCGACGAAACACGACGCCGACCTGGTCTTGCTCTATCTGGAACACCTGTCGGGTCAGACGGCAGACCCCGATGCCAGGGGAGACAGCGCGCGCGATCAGGCGGGGATCAACGCCTATCTAGAAGGTCTGCGCAAAGAACTGCGCGCGGCAGACGTGCGCACCTACATTCAGTATACCGCCGGCCATGACCTGGCTGAGGCCTTGTACAAAGTCATTGATTCCGAGCGGATCAGCGCCGTGGTGATGTCCACGCAAGGGCGCACCGCCATGTTGCGCTGGCTCTTCGGCTCTGGAGTGGAACGGGCCATCAACAACTTTCCGGTGCCGCTGCTGCTGGTGCGGCCTATGTATCAGCGCATCGTCGTGCCCCTGGACGGGTCGCGCTGGTCGGAGAGCGCCATCCCTCGCGCCGCCGAGCTGGCCCGCGTGCACGATGCCGAACTGGTCTTGTTGCACGTCTATCAGCCCAGGAGCGGCGATTACGCCGGTCAGTGGGCATTGGCCGGGCAACAGCAGATCGCCGATCAGGCGTATGAGCAGATGCAGGAGCAACTGATCGCGCTGCGCAACAGCCTGCGCCAGGAAGGGCTGCGCGCGCGCGAAGTGATCGTTCGCGGCGGCAATCCGGCGCAGGCCATCTGCGACTATGTGGAAACCGAGGAAGGGATCAGCCTGGTGGTGATGAGCACCCATGGGCGCACTGGCCTGGCTCGCTGGCTGATGGGCAGCGTGGCGCAGGAGGTGATCAAGCACGCTCGCTGTCCAGTGATGCTGGTTCAGCCGGACAAGTGAGGGGAAAGCCCTCGCCAGAGAAAAAAACGGGGCGGCACAGCAGACCGCCCCTTTCCGTTGTGGTGTCAGAGAGCCTATGACAGCGGCAGCGCGACCGGCTGACGACTGAGGGCCGAGCGATAGACTGCCTCCACGATCTCGACCGCTTTGTAACCATCGTAGCCGGTGATGGCCGGAGCGCGTTTCTCCTTCACGGCGGCTACGAACTCGTTGATCATGGCCTGGTTGGGGTCGGACCCCCAATAGGCCCAGCGCGGGCGTGGCGCATCCTTACCGTAGACAGTCATCACCTGCCGGAAGGGGTCGAGCGTGATCAGCCCGCCTTCGCCGACCAGTTCCATAGTCAGGCCACCCCAGGTGGGGTAGTGGGGAGGTTTGCTCCAGCTACAGTCAATCGTCGCGAAGGCACCATTGGCGAAAGAGAGCATGATCAATCCGCCGGTCTCGACCTCGATCCCTGGCTCCTGGTAGAAGATGTGGTTGAGTTCTGCGTAGACTTCGGTCACTTCGCTGCCGAAATACCAGCGCAGCAGGTCGGCGACATGCACTGTGTGATCGGCAGCCGCGCCACCGCCCGCCAGTTCTTTGTCCACGAACCAGTCGCGCGGGTAGGCGGTGTGCAGGCGGGGCAATTGGCCCTGGTTGGTGGCATTGCAGCCGTAGATCGTGCCCAGAGCGCCGCTGTCCAGCACCTTCTTGACCTCAATGACCGGCGCGCTGAAACGCATGGGGAAAGCTGTCATCAGGGGGACGCCCGCTCGCTGACACGCTTCCACCATGGCCTGTGCATCTGCCAGTGTGGTGGCCAGCGGTTTTTCGGACAGCACGGCGATACCTGCCGCGGCGGCCATCTCGGCCAGAGGGCGATGACGTGCGTTCTCAGTGCAGATGATCACCCCATCCGGCTTTTCGGCGATGAGCGCCTCGTACGTAGGAAACCAGCGCGTGTTGTAGAGGGCGGCGAAGTGTTGCCCCCTGGCGGGGTCGTCGTCGGCGAAGCCGATCATTTCCACGCCGGGGATGGCGCGCAGATTGTTGATGTAGGCTTCGGCGTGCAGGTGGGCAAAGCTCATGATGGCGAAGCGCATAGGGCACCTCCTACAACGTCACGCGCTGGCCCGTGCGGGCAGACTCGACAGCAGCGAACGCGATCTTCAGAACGGCCAGCCCATCTTCAGCGGTCACGCGCGGCGGGGCGTCGTGCGCCAGCACATCGTAGAAGTGCTTGATCTCGGTGACGTAGGGGTCTTCGAGCAGGGGGCTGGCAGGCACAGCGATCTCTGCATCGCCTTGCCCGCTCTCCTTCAGGTGAATGCTCAGCGGCACCGAACTGCCCGCGGGGTGCTCGATCAGCCCGCCGTCTCCGGCAATTTCCAGGCTGGTGCGGAACATCGGCGGCGGGTAGGCCCAACCGCCCTCGATGTGCGATAGCGCGCCGTTGGTATGGCGCAAAATGGCCAGGGCGTAATCGCCCGCTGCGTCGGGGCGGGCGCTGCGCACACTCTTGGCGAAGACGCTTTCGACTTCGCCGGCCACCCAACGGGCGTAATCGAAGTCGTGGATCATCAGGTCGAGGATCATGCCGCCTGACTTTTCCGTGTCCAGAAACCAGTTGTCGGCTGCCAGCCTGGGCTGAAAGCTAACTCGCTTGAGGCGCACCACACCTACCCGACCGATTTCGCCGCGATCCACGATGGCCTTGGCCTGGGCGTATTCGGGGAAGAAACGCACCACGTGCGCCACCAACAGCTTGACCCCGGCGGACCGGCAGGCGGACAGCGCTTCTTCGGCCTGGGCCACGGTGCGCGTCAGCGGTTTCTCGCAGACGATATGTTTGCCTTTGGCTGCCGCCTGCAAGATCATCGGGTGGTGCAGATGAGTGGGGGTGCAGATATCCACTACATCTACCGCGTCCAGCAAGGCGTCGAGCGTTGGGAAAGAGCGTCCCCCGTAGCGCTCGATCAACTTGTTGACCTGAGCCTGGTCAAGCGAATGGTATCCAACCAGTTCTGCGGGGGTCTGGCTCCAACCGGCGGCGTGAAACGACCCCATGAAGCCAGACCCGACGATGCCTACTCGAAACATACTGTCCTCTCTCGTGTATTCAGCCTGCCCCCGCAACTGCGCAGCGCACGGCTCATTTGACCGCGCCCGCTGTCAGGCCGCGGATGAGTTGCCGCGAGAAGATGATGTACAGGATCACCACCGGCACGGCGGACAGGGTTAGCGAGGCGAGCACGGCGTTCCAGTCGCTGACAAATTGCCCCAGGAAGGTCTGTGCCCCTAGCGTGACCGTCTTGTTGCGCTCGGACGGAGCGAGGATCAGGGGGAACCATAGATCGTTCCAGATGGGGATCATGTTGAAGACCGCTACGGTGCCAATGGCCGGGCGCACCAACGGCAAGATCATGCGGTAGATGCGGTATTCGCTGGCCCCGTCAACTCGCGCCGCGTCTTTCAGGTCGCGGGGCACCTGTTTCATGAAGTTGGTCAGCACAAAGATCGCCAGTGGCAGGCCGGATGCTGTATACACCAGGATGAGCGCCAGCAGGGTGTCCACGATGCCCAGATCAACGCACAGGCGCAGGATGCTCACCGTGCCCAGCCGGATGGGGATCATGATGCCCAGCGCCAGGTAGAGGCCCATCAGGTTGTTGCCAGGGAAGCGGTATTCCGAGAGCGCCCAGGCTGCCATCGTGCCGAAGAACAGAATCAATGCCAGCGCCCCCAGGGTGACGATCAGGCTGTTGCGGAAGTAGTCCGGAAAATTGGCCCGTTTGAATACCGTCTCATAGCCGACGGTGCTCCAGGTGTCCGCGTCGGGCAGCGCATAGGGCGACTTGAAGATGGCTTTGCGCGTCTTGAAGGAGTTGATCAGGATCAGCACAATGGGGAACAGCGCAAATGCCGTATAAGTCAGCAGGATGACGTGCGCAGCCATCAATTGAATCTGCTGGGCAGGGCGGAAGCGCCGCATGAGAGTTGACGAGAGCGACGACATGGCTTCCCTCCTACAGCTCGACCTGTGTGATGCGGCGCTGCCAGCCGAACATATAGAGCAAGACGCCGGTCAGGATGATCAGGAACATGACACCAGCGATGGTTGCCCCCATGGTTGGGTTGCCGGGCTGCAACTGTTGCCCGAAGAACGTCCGGTAGAAGAACGTGCCCAGGATATCGGTAGAGAAATTGGGGCCGGCGTTGACCTTTTGCGTGGTGTAGATCAGGTCGAAGGCGTTGAAGTTGCCCACGAAGGTCAGGATGCTGACGATGCCCACTGTAGGCAGAATCAGCGGGAACTTGACGCGCCAGAAGACACCCCAGCCGGTTGCCCCATCTACGCGCGCCGCCTCGATCAGTTCGTCGGGGATGCTGATCAGGGCGGCCAGGAAGAGCATCATCGGGATACCCACCCATTGCCACACCGACACCAGCGAGAGAGTTGTCAGGGCGGTGCTCTCCAGGCCCAGCCAGGGCTTCTTGGCGTATTGTTCCAGCCCGATGGCCGTGAAGAAATCCCCCGAAATGCCCCACAGCGGGCTGAGAATCATGCTCCAGATGAAACCAATGAGCACTACCGATAGCACGGTGGGCGTGAAAATCAGCGTGCGGTAGATTGTCCTCCCGCGGATGTAGGGCGAACTGAGCAACGACGCCAGCAGCAACCCCAGGGGGTTCTGGACCAGCATGTGAATGGCGAAGAACTTAATGTTGTTGATGATGGCGCCTTTCAGACGGGGTTCCCACAAAGGATCAGTGACCAGTTTGTGGTAGTTGTCCAGGCCCACGAACGTTTCATTACCCCGGTCGTCGGAGGTGTACAGGCTCAGCCGCAGCGAGTCTACCAGCGGGTAGATCATGAACATCGTGTAGACGATCACCGCCGGGGCCAGAAAAACAATGATGTGGAGGGGGAACCGCCGCCCGTCTCTGAATTGCGTAGCCAGCTTCATGGGGGAACTCTCTCCCAGGGCAAAGTGGCAACAGAAATGAGGTGCCGATAGACCCTACCGGCACCTCATGGGGATTGGCGATACTTACTTGCTACGATTCTTCTGCGGTTCGTACCAGGCAGCCAACCCTTCCTGCACCTTGTTGGCGGCTTCCTCAGGCGAGATGGTGCCGTTGAGTACCTCGGCGCTATACAGCCACAGGTCTTGCTCGTTGTTCGGCTCGCCGCGCGACAGAATCTGGTAGGACGAGCGGATGGTGGATTCGCACTCGTTGCGCCAGCTCAAGAATTCCTGCGCCACCGGGTTGTCTACCGTGATCTCGTGATCGGACAGCGAGTAGAAACCGGGAAGAGCGTTAGAGTAGAGCTGTGCGAATTCCTGCGTGGTCACCCACTCCAGGAACTTGAGGGCAGCTTCCTTGTTGGGGCTGGCCGCATTCAGGCCGATGGCGATGTCCACATGGTCGCTGATGTAGCACTTCTCCGCGCCAGCGGGCACCGGCGGCTTGAACGCGCCCATCTGCAGGTCGGGGTTGAGCTGCTGGAAGTAGCCGATGTCCCACGACCCCGCCGGATAGATAGCGCCCTCTTCCAGCACGGCGAACAGGTTCTGCGCATCCGGATAGGTCAGCGCTTGATACCCTTCCGGCAGGTAATCTTTCCAGCGGGCCAGGGCGCGGAACGCTTCCAGGAAGCCATCTTCGTTGTAGCCGATGGTGCCGTTGATCAGGCCCAGACGGCCTTCCTCGCCCTTCCAGTAGTTAGGGCCGATGTTCTGGAAGCCCATCGTCGCGGCTTCCCATTGATCGTGCGTGCCCATCACCAGGGGGGCGTAGTCGCTCTCGTCCTTGATCTTCTGTAGTAGAGCCAGGAACTCTTCCTCGGTCGCCGGCTCGCTCAGGCCCAATTCCTCGAAGATTTTGACATTGTAGAGGAAGCCGTGAATGACCGAAGCCATCGGTACGCAGAAGACCGTCGAGCCGTCGTCGGTGATCCACGCGCTGCGAGCCACAGGGCCGAAGTGCTCCATGCCGGGCAGGTCATTCAGCGGGGCCAGATGGCCCTTGTTGAACAGTTCGAGCGACTTGTCGAACGGACGGCAGGTGATCAGGTCGCCAGCGGTGCCACCCTGCAGCTTGGCATCGAGCGCTGCGTTGTATTCGGCGGGGGCGGTGGGCGCGAAGATCACCTCAATATCGGGGTAGTGGGCGTTGAACGCCGGGATCAGCACATCCTGCCAGATGACCAGATCGTCGTTGCGCCAGCTCTCGATGGTCAGGGTGACCTTTTCCTGAGCCTGGGTTGCAGGCGTCTGCTGAACGGGCACAAAGGCCACTGCGAAAGCGAGGACAGCAATCAGACCAACAAGCTTCTTCATAGTCTTTTTTTCTCCTTGTGTCACTACTAACGAGGCCGCATTCGGTGGATTCAAAAGAGGTACTTCTGTCTGCTCAGGTCGTGAGTGTTTCACCTCCTTCGCTGACACTGCTTCCATTGTAGCACAACCCTGGCCTGCGGCTAATTAGGGCTAACCAGGCTGACTTTACCTGGTTCCATAACTGATTGTAGCGCAAGATTTGTTCGTCATCAATACAAACAAAGAATCGCAAATCGGCTGGGGTGCGTGCAAAGGGTGTCAGCAGCCACATTTTGCGCGCACTCATCGTCTGCCCCTGGTCGCGAGGCGCTGGTATACTTGGGGTTGTAGCGTGGTGCGCTTTGCGGAGGTTTTGAACGGATGACTGTACCCGATGGTGTGTTGGTAGATTTGCAGGCCCTGCAGCGCGATCCCCATTATCAAGAGGCACGGGCGGCATTCGAGCGCGCCTACCCGGCCTTCGATATGCCGGCGCTGGAACATCTGCGCGCCACTGATTACGCCCGGCTCGATGCGTATGGTCACGTTTACCTAGACTATACGGGGGGCGGCCTGTATGCCGAGAGCCAGATTAGCGAGCACCAGGCGTTGTTGCGCACGCACGTCCTGGGTAACCCCCACTCCAACAACCCTACCTCGCTGGCGGCGACCCATCTGGTCGAACGCACCCGCGCCCGTGTACTGGAGTTCTTCAACGCGGACCCGGCGGAATACGCGGTGATTTTCACCCAGAACGCCAGCGGTGCGCTCAAACTGGTCGGTGAGTCCTACCCGTTTCAGCCCGGCGGACACTATCTGCTGACCTTCGACAACCACAACTCGGTGAACGGCATCCGCGAATTCGCCCGCGCCAAAGGGGCCGCGGTCACCTATGCGCCGGTGTTGCCACCGGAGCTACGTATTGATGCCGCCCGTATGGAGGAATATCTGGCGCAGGCCAATCCAGCGTTGCCCAACCTGTTCGCCTATCCGGCCCAGTCCAATTTCTCTGGCGTACAACACGATCTGGAATGGATCGCGCGGGCGCAGGCCCTGGGATGGGATGTATTGCTGGATGCGGCGGCTTTCGTACCTACCAATCGCCTTGACCTGAGCCAGTGGCATCCGGACTTCGTCTCCCTGTCGTTCTACAAGATTTTCGGCTATCCGACGGGGGTCGGTGCCCTGATCGCGCGGCGGGCGGCGCTGGGCAAACTGCGCCGACCCTGGTTCGCGGGCGGGACGATCACCATCGCCTCGGTGCAGGGCGACGGCTACTATCTGCGCGACGACGAGGGCGGCTTCGAGGACGGCACGATTGATTACGTGAACCTGCCCGCCGTCGAGATCGGTTTGTGTCATATCGAGCGGGTGGGCATCGAGACCATTCACACGCGGGTGTTGTGCCTGACCGACTGGCTGCTCAAGAATCTGCTGGCGCTACGGCACAGCAACGGCCTGCCGCTGATCCACCTCTACGGCCCCGCCGACACCACCAAACGCGGTGGCACGATCACCATCAACTTCTACGATCCCGCTGGCAGGCTGTTTGACTATCGCGAGGTGGAAGCGGAGGCAAACCAGGTCAATATTTCGTTACGCACGGGCTGTTTCTGCAACCCTGGAGCAGGCGAACAGGCACACGGCCTGACTGCTGCCGATCTGGCTGAGTGTTTCCATCGCCAGGAGCGCATGACTTTTGAAGACTTCATCCAGGTCATGAGCGGCAAGGTCAGAGATGCGGTCGGCGCGGTGCGCGTTTCGGTGGGCATTGCCACCAACTTCGCCGATGTATACCGCTTCGTGCAGTTCGCCAGGGGGTTCCTCGACCGACAGGCCTGATGGAGTAGCAGAGGAGGGCCGCATGAAGAACCGCAGGCGCGAGCGACTGGGATGGGTTGTGGGGCTGGTGGTGCTGACGGTGATCGTCGCGCTGGTGCGCGCCTGCGGACAGCGGGGGCGCGGCCCCGTCGAAGAATGGGTCGAAACGCCAGTACAAACCTTCGTGACGCCCTCCTTGGTGACTCAGGCCCCCGGCGTGCCTACGCCGACCCCGACCTTCCGCCCGACGGAACAGGCTGCTACCCCTGCTGATGAGGACTTCGACCGCAGCCTGACCGACAGCGAAGAGATGCGCGCTCGCCGCGATGCCCTGGTACGGCGGCAGGTGATGCCCATGGTCTCCGACGAGCGCGTGATCGCGGCGATGCAGGCTGTGCCGCGTCATTGCTTTGTGCCCACCAGCTATCTGGATCAGGCGTACAACGATCATCCCCTGCCCATCGGCTACGGGCAGACGATCTCGCAACCTTCGCTGGTAGCCATGATGACCGAGATGCTCGATCTGCAAGCGGGCGAGCGCGTGCTGGAGATCGGCACCGGATCGGGCTATCAGGCGGCGATCCTGCGCGAGATCACGGATCAGGTGTACACCATCGAGATCATCCCTCAACTGGCTGGCACGGCCCGCCGCATTCTGGATACGCTGGGCTATGGCGATATTCACACGCTGCGCGGCGACGGCTATTACGGCTGGTGGGAATACGCGCCCTTCGACGCCATCATCGTCACGGCTGCGCCTGATCACGTGCCCGCCCCGTTGGTGGCCCAGCTCAGCCCTAACGGCGGGCGCATGGTCATTCCAGTTGGCCCGCCGGGCGGCTACCAGAGCCTGTGGCTGATTGAGCGGCACGGCGAGGACGTAACCATGCAGCGCCTGTTCAGTGTGATGTTCGTGCCCTTCACCCGCGAATAAGCGCAGGGCGGGCGAGCCAGGCGATCCCGTACAGGGCCGCGCCCGCCCATAGCACCCACGAGAAGCCACCGGATAGCGCCAGCAATACCGCCAGCACCCCGCTGATCACCGACGCTCCTCCGTTGATGGCCCAGGCCCAGGGCAACAGGTCTGCCACCGGACGGATCGCCGCCAGGCCACGAGCGAAGGGGACGCCCATCAGAAAGCCCAGCGGCAACAGTGCCGCGACGCTCAGCGCCCAACGCACGCCCAGCCCTAATCCCAGTGCCTGCCCGAACACGGTCGGGACGAGCCAGGGCCACAGCGCCGCCAGCAGGGTCAGTGCCAGCATCGCACGGCTCCAGGGCAGGCGGTCGGAAAGGGCGCTACCGACGCCGGAAGCCAGCAGCAGGGTGGCGAGCACCGTCGCCATGGCCAGCGTGGGCTGTCCCAGGATCAACACGAACTGCTGTAGCGTGGCAACTTCGATGAACAGATAAGCCAGGCCTAGGCTCGCGAAGTAGATGAGGGTGCGGTGACGTGTTCCGGCTCCTGCGACACGCAGGGCGTGACGGAAACGACCGGCCAGCGCCACAGGCAGCACCACGAACAGCGCCGCCGCCAACGCCGCAAACCCCAGCAGGGCCACCAGCACGAAATACCCGCTGCCGCCGAACGGTTGCCATGTGCGCCCCAGGTTGTTGAGGATGTCCGGCGTCTGCCGCCATTTGAAGAAATGGAAGAAGAAGGGGCGATCGTCGGTGGGGGGACGCACGTCGAAGTCGTAGGCGGCGTAGAAAGCGGCGCGATCGTTGGCGGCCAGCAACTGGCTGAGGGTGCGGTGATAGACGGGATCGGGCAGGCGGGCGTACTGGTTGATGCGCTCCGGCGGCAGGTCGGGGGCCAGCACCATGTCGTATTGCAGGCGATCGGTCGCCTCCAGCACGCGCGCGACTTCGTCGGGAGTGAAGGGAGCACGTTTGACCAGGAAGGTGATCGTCTGGAAAGAGCGGAAAGCGATCACGTGTTGCGCCGGTTCGTCGGTGAGCGGATCGAGCGCGGCTAGGATCAGGCCGAGCGTGCGCACTTCTTCGCTGGGCGGGTTTTGCAGCCAGCGCGTGACCACGAACACCCCCCCTGGCCTCAGCAAAGCCAGGTAATCGCGGAAGGCCTCGACGGTGAGCGCATAGTTTTCGGTGAGGGTGAACGCGCCGGAGGTGATAGGGCGGTAGGCATCGCTGAGCGCCAGTTGCACGATGTCGAAACGATCCTGGCTCTGGCGGGCGAAGGGGCGCATCTCCTGGTGTATCAACGTCACACGCGGATCGTCGGCCAGACCGGCCCAGGCCCGCAGAGGCCCGCGCAGCGCCTGCACGAGCAAACTGTTGCCCTCCACCGCGATAACCGACCGTGCCCCATTATGCAGGGCGATGGTCACGTCCAGGCCGCCGCCTGCGCCCAGCACCAGCACATCCGGCTGCTCGTACAACGTCAGCGGCACGGCGGCGGGCATGGATTGGGCAAAAGCGAGCGGCGTCGCGCTGCTCTGGAGCACCGGCAACAGGTTGTCTCCGTCAATCAGCAGGCCGATCTCCGGCGGCGGCCCGCTGAGGTAGGTCATGCTCAGGCCGGGGGCAACATGAATGGACGGGCTGCGCACCATATCCAGGCGGGAATAGGCGTTGTAGCGCGCAGCGGACAGGGTTGCGTCTGGGTTGCGCCGGAAGTGACTGAGCGCCTTATAGGGCGAAGGCTCGACGGAGAAGGGGGCGGGGGGAGCGCTGAGCAAGGCCAGCATAGCCCCCAGCAGACCCAGGCCGATCAGGCGAGCAACCCACTCGCGTTGAGCGTCGCCGGTCAGCAAGACCAGGGCAGCCAGCGCAGCTACTGTGCCCGTGAGCAGCACAATGCGCTCGTCGCCAAGCTGTGCCAGCAAGAGCGGGGTGACCGCCGCGCCCAGCGCCGAGCCGATCATGTTCGCTCCGTAGATACGCCCAGGCACGAGCGCGGGGTCGGCGAGCAAGGCCCCGATCAGCGCTCCGGCCAGGGTGAAAGGCACTGCCAGGCATAGCAGGTTGCCCAGCAGCCGCCAGACCTGCGCCCGATCCCAGGCGATGGCATAGGAATCAAAGGCCCAGCGGTTGAGCACCAGGTAAGCGGCGAGCATGGCCGGGCCGGTCGCCAGCGCGAAGACCGACCGCCAGGCGGGGGTGCGCAGGCGCGGACAGATCGCCAGCAGCGACCCGCTTGCCCCAAAGCCCAGCAACGCCAGGCTGATCACCAGGAAGGCAAAGTGATAGAACTGCGCGATGGAGAACAGCCGCGTCAGGGCGATCTGGAAGATCAATACTGTGGCCGAAAACAGAGCGATGCCGCCGTAAAGCCGTCTCATAGCTGTGCCCGCCAGACTCTCATGGCCGGATGCCTTCAGTATAGCACTGCTGAACTCGCCCCGGCCCTTGAAAGCAGGGGAAAAGTTATGAAGATTTAATGGGCATTCGCAGGCACTTGTGCCAGATTCTGGGTGGTTGGAGTCGGTGAGCGGCGCATACGCGCCAGACTTCAGCATAGGCATAGGGAGGAAAGAGCGAACATGAGCGAGGGAACTCGCCAGGAATGGGAAGCACGGGAAGAAATCTGCCAGGTCGGACGGCGACTCTACGACCTGTTTCTGGTAGCCGGGAACAACGGCAATATCTCGGTGCGGTTGAACGAGCGCGAAATCCTGATGACGCCCACACACGTCAGCAAGGGGCTGCTGCGCCCTGAGGATATCCTCAAGATCGCGCCCGATGGGACGCTTCTGGAAAGTGCGAATGGCCTGAAGCCCTCGTCGGAATACCGGATGCATCTGGCCGTGTACCGGCACCGGCCCGACATGCACGCCGTGGTGCACGCGCACCCGCCGACGGCAACCGGTTTTGCGGTGGCCGGGCGCGGCCTGGAGCGCGTCTTTCATCCGGAGATGGCCATCAGCCCCGGCCCGGTGCCGCTGGTGCCTTATGTCCCGCCGGGAGGCGACGAATTGCCAGAGTCACTGGTGCCTTATCTGGCCGGGCATCGGGCGCTATTGCTGGGCAATCATGGCGCGGTGACCTATGCGCCAACGTTGCGCGAGGCGCTGTTTCTGATGGAGTCATTGGAACTGAACGCGCGCATCTACCTGACCGCTGTTCAGCTAGGACATGTCAACTACCTGAGCGACGAACAGGTGGCTTTCCTGCGCGATCGCTATGCGCCTGTCGCTGCGCGTTAGCGTGTGCTCCTAGCGTGGCGGGTAGAGGGCGTTGTAAAGCCGGCGGTGCTTCTCATAGAAGCGCTCGCCGGCTTCGGTGATGATCACCAGGTAGTGCGTGGTTTCGTGTTCGGGGTCCAGGCAGGTAATTTCGCGGGCCAGGGGCGGATCGTGATCGCGCAGTTCGCGCAGCACCTGCCATGACCCCGCGGCCTGGTATCCCTGGCCGGTGTAGGGGATGCCACGTCTGCCCGCCGCGTATAATCGCTCCAGCGCGATCCACTGCGCTTCGCTGAGCAATGCTTTGTCCATACTCCAGGCTGTTCCACATAGCCGTCCTGCCCTGATCTTAGCAATTCATCTGCGCGAACCAAAGTGTGTTCCCTGCCACGCGGCGCACGGGACCTACGCGGGCGTTGCGTGCACTGGCGCGAATCCGTCGCTCAAGCTACCATCAAAACGTCGCTGAGAGGTGAGAGCACGGAGGGCTACGGACGATGACCAAAATCCTGGTGATCGAAGACGATAAGCCGTTGCTGGATGACGTGATGACCATCCTGCGCTTCGAGGGCTACGAAGTATTGGGCGCACCGGATGGTGGCGAGGGCGTGCGTCTGGCGCGGGAGCACCTGCCTGATCTGATCATCTCCGACATCATGATGCCTGTGCTGGATGGATATGGGGTCTTGCTGGCTCTGCAGGCTGACCCGGCTACCAGTAAAATCCCCTTCATTTTCCTGACGGCTAAAGCCGCGATAGATCAGGTGCGCCTGGGAATGCATCTGGGCGCGGACGACTATCTGCCCAAGCCGTTCACCAATGAGGATCTGCTGCGGACGGTGCAGGCACGATTGGCCCGTGGCGCGCAGGTCAGAGCGCAGCTTGAGCAGCGCCTGGCCCATCTACGCGAGTCCGTTGCGCTGGCTCTGCCGCACGAACTGCGCACCCCCCTGACCAGCATGATCGGCTTTGCAGAATTGATGTTGGTAGATAGCCAGACGCTGCAACCGGTCGAAGTGGTGGATATGTCCGATGCCATCCTCAAGGCCGGTATGCGCTTGCGACGACAGCTTGAGAACTTCTTGCTCTATGCGCAGGTTGAGTTACACCGGCATAATCGCTCTCTGGAGACGATGCCTGTCTCCGTGCTCGAATATCCAGACGAGATTATCCAGGAGGTGGCCCAGCAACAAACCGCCGCGCACAATCGCACCGCCGATCTGATGCTCACAGTCGTGCCAGCCATCGTGAACGTGGCTGGGGCAATGCTGCGCAAGATTGTCGCCGAGCTGGTGGACAACGCCTGCAAATTTTCCAACGCTGGCACGCCGATCGAGGTGCAGGCAGAAGCAGGCGAACACTACGTGCTCCGTGTGCGCGATCAGGGGTGCGGCATGAGCGCCGAGCAGATTCACCAGGTTAGCGCGTATGTGCAGTTTGAACGTCGCCTACGCGAGCAGCAGGGAGTCGGATTGGGGCTGGCGCTGACGCGCGAGCTGGTGCGTCTCTTTGGAGGCGCGCTGGAGATTGACAGCCAACCAGGGCAGGGCACAACGGTGACAGTGCAGCTACCGCTGGCTGCTCCCGCCACGTGAAGGCCCTGCCCCGGCGGTTATGCCAGAGTGATCAGGTCAGGCGTGGCCCGGCTGCGACTACTTCGGGCGGGCAGTCGGGCGCGAACTTCTTGAAATTGTCCACGTAACGCGCGGCCAGTTGCCGGTACTTCTTCCAATACTCATCACTGCTCGGCCAGGCTTCGGCGGGATAGAGCACGCTGTCCGGCACGCCAGGACAGGTCTTGGGCACCTCGAAGCCGAAGATGGGGTCGCGGTAGTACTCCACATCCAACAGCGCGCCGCTGAGCGCTGCGTTCAGCAGGGCGCGGGTATGCCGAATGCTGATGCGCTTGCCGACCCCATACGGCCCGCCCGTCCAGCCGGTGTTGAGCAGCCAGCAGTTGACCCCGTAGCGCTCGATCTTGCGCTTTAGCAGGTCGGCGTAGAAGGTGGGGTGATGTACCATGAACGGCGCTCCGAAGCACGCGCTAAAGGTGATCTCCGGCTCTTCGCCCAGGCCCACTTCTGTGCCGGCGATCTTCGAAGTATAGCCGGAGATGAAGTGATAGAGCGCCTGATCGGGCGTCAGGCGGGCGATGGGCGGGATCACGCCCTGCGCATCGCAGGTCAGGAAGATGATGTTCTTCGGGTGCCCGCCGCGTTTGGAGGCGATGGCGTTGTCAATGTATTCGAGGGGGTATGAAGCGCGCGTGTTCTCGGTGATGCTATCGTCGTCCAGGTCAATCTTGCGCGTGATGGGGTCGTAGACGACGTTCTCCAGGATAGCCCCGAAGCGGTGCACGGCCCGGTAAATCTGTGGTTCGGCGGATTCCGAAAGCTGAATGACCTTGGCGTAGCAGCCATTCTCGAAGTTGAACACCCCATCGTCGCACCAGCCGTGTTCGTCGTCGCCGATCAGACCGCGCGACGGGTCGGCGGAAAGGGTGGTCTTGCCCGTGCCCGAAAGCCCGAAGAAAAGCGCCACGTCATTGGCATCTGCGCCCTGGTTGGCCGAACAGTGCATGGTCATGATGCCTTCTAGCGGCAGGAGGTAGTTCATCACCGTGAAGATGGCTTTTTTGATCTCGCCGCCGTAGCCGGAGTCGGCGATGAGGGCCAGGCGCTGATCGAAGTTGATGGCGATCACCGTGCTGGTGCGCGTGCCATCAATCGGCTCGAAGGCCTTAAACGACGGCACGGCAATGAGGGTGAACTCTGGCACATGCAGGCGATATTCCTCGCGGCTCTGCGGCAGGATGAACATATTGCGGGCGAAGAGCGAATGCCAGGCCAGTTCGGTGATGATGCGGATGGGCAGACGGTAGTCGGGGTGCGCGCCCACATAGCAATCCTGCACGAAGACATCGCGCCCTTGCAGGTAGCCCTGCAGGCGGCTGTAGATTTCGTCGAACTTTTCGGCGCTCAGCGGGCGGTTGTATCCGCCCCACCACACATGTTGTTCAGAGGACGGCTCGCGCACAATGTATTTGTCCTGCGCGGCGCGCGCGGTGTGCTTGCCCGACGACACCACCAGTGGCCCCTGTGTGGTAATGCGTCCCTCGCCGCGGAAGACAATCTCCTCATATAGAGCCTCGGTGGGCAGGTTCCAGTAGCTCTGGCGCAGATTGATCAGGCCGTGATTCACCAGGCCATACTCTGCTTTCAACGCATGAGCCTGCCCTTCGGCAGGGGTTTTGATGTTGAGCAGGTTATTGTTCATCGCCAGTCCTCGCTACAGCCAGTCGCGAACCATCTTACGGTCGCCAATGTAGATTTCGTTGGGGGCGTTGGGGTCGAGCGCCCACTTCATACGATCAATGGCCTCGATGATTTCTTTGACGCTGCCCGAATAGGTCAGGCGTAGATACCCCTCTGCGCCGAATTCTTTGCCCGGTACCGTGACCACCAGCGCCTTGTGCAGCAAGAAACGGGCTAGCTCGACGGAGTCGTTGGAGTAAGCGCGAAAGTCCACCAGGCAATAGAACGTACCATCGGGCCGGATGACGCGCACATCGGTGAACGAGCGCAGCTCGGCCAGAGTCACGTCGCGATTGTTCTGGATGGTCAGGCGCAGGTTTTCGACGATGCTCTGCATGCCGGTCAGCGCTCCCTCTGCGGCTGCCTGCGAGATCACCGGCGGCGACGAGGTGATCTGCCCCTGCACGTTGGCCATCACTTCTACCAGCCTGCGGTTGGCAATGGTCCAGCCGATGCGCGTGCCTGTCATGCCATAGAGTTTGGAGACGCCGTTGACGACGATGATGCAGGAATCGTCAATGTCGCGCGTGGTATAGCGGTAAGCTGGCGTGTGCTGGCGACCGTCGAAGACCAGCTTGTGATAGATGTCGTCCATGATCAGAAAGATGCCGCGCCGCTCGCACAGATCGACCAGGTCGGCGATGAAGTCTTCCGAATACATCAAGCCCGAAGGGTTGTTGGGGCTGTTGACGATGATCGCTCTGGTGTAGGAACTGATCGCCCGCTCGACTTCCTCAAAGCGCGGGTAGAAGCTGCCATCTTCGGGCGTGACGATCACCGGCACGCCGTAGCACATCTTCACCATTTCCGGGTAGCTCACCCAGTACGGGGCCAGGATGATCACTTCGTCCTGCGGGTTGAGGATCGAGAACAGCGCGTTGAAGATGGACTGCTTGGCCCCCGTGGAGACGATCACGTTCTCCGGCGCGGGCAGCCGACCGTAGTTTTCCTCAGTGTAACGGATGATCGCCTGCTTGAGCGATCGCAGGCCATCAACCGGCGTGTATTTCATTTCGCCAGTCTTGAGCTTGGCGGCTGAGCCGAGGATGGCCGTGATCGGCGCTTTGTTGGCAGGTTGACCGGCGCTCATGTTGATCACCGGCGCGCCGCGCTCCTTCATGAGCATGGCTTCTTCGTTGAGCTTGAGGGTTGGGGATTCTTTGATCTGTTGGGCAAGTTGACTGATGCGCATCAGCGGCTATGCCTCCTGTGCGTCTCTTGTCTGGTGACTAAACTTATACGATGGCGGCCTTCGTCTTGTGGGTGTATGGAGCGGTCGGCGATATCTGAGCCGAGAAGGGGTCAATCCTGGCATTGTAAAGACTCCTACTGTGAGGATTCCTATTGTAGCGCGCGCCGCAAGCGGTGCACTAACAAAGCGCCTGAAAAGCACAGCTATCCCTCACTATTGTCTGAGGGTAACCGGTCTCGGAGTCAGGCGCTGCTTGGGGCTGCAGGTGACTGACAAGCTTGTGAGCCGCGCTCATGCGGTTGTATCATCGAGGCAAAAGAGGTTGACTTCGTAAGCTGGAGAAAGTTCTTCTTGCGAAAGGGGGCATGTCGCAATGCAGCGCGAAGGGGCGGTTGTGGCCGGACATATCTGCCTGGATATCATCCCGCACATGCGGGCGATTGATATACAGACGAGCCTGAGACCAGGGGCATTGATTGAAATTGGCGCGGCGGTGCTGAGCACTGGTGGGCCGGTTTCCAATACCGGACGTAACCTGCACACCTTGGGCATCAAGACCTGGTTGATGGGCAAGGTAGGCGATGATGCCTTTGGACATATCATCCTCGACCTGATCCGCGCCCAAGACCCAGACCTGACGTGCGGCATGATCGTCGTCGCCGGTGAGGTCAGCTCCTACAGCCTGGTGATCAGCCCCGAGGGCATGGATCGCGCCTTTCTGCACTGCGCCGGAGCCAATCACACTTTCAGCGCCGACGATGTGGATTACGAGATTCTGCGTCAGGCTCGCCTGTTTCACTTCGGCTATCCCCCCGTGATGGAACGCATGTACGCCAACGACGGCGAACAGCTCGAAATCATGTTCCGCCGCGCCAAAGCGACCGGCGTGATCACTTCGCTTGACATGGCCATGCCCGATCCGCACGGGCCAAGTGGGCGGGTGGACTGGCGGGTGGTGCTCACCCGCACACTGCCCTATGTGGATTTGTTTTTGCCCAGCCTCGACGAGCTGTTGGTGATGCTGGGGCGCAAACTCCCCACTGCCCAGGCTCTGGCCGATGTTGTCGTCTCGGAAGTGGCAGAAGAGATGTTGGCTCTGGGGGCAAAGATCGTGGTGCTCAAGCTGGGGCAGCGCGGCCTTTACCTGCGCATTGGCGAACAGAGCCTGCCCGATCTGCCTGACTCCGGCTGGCGCAACCGCGAGCTGTGGGCACCGTGCTTCGTCCCCGAACCGCTGGTTGGCACAACAGGGGCGGGCGATGCCACCATCGCTGGATTCCTGGCGGGCCTGTTGCGCGGGCAGACGGTCGAAGAGGCGCTGACCAGCGCCGTCGCTGTGGGCGCGTGCAATGTCGAAGCGGCGGACGCGCTGAGCGGGGTGCGTCCCTGGGATGAGACGCAGGCGCGCATTGCCGCGGGCTGGGCGCGACAGCCGGTGACCATTGACGCGCCTGGTTGGGTGTGGGACGAAAGCCATGCGCTGTGGGTGGGGCCGGGCGATGCTGTGCTACGTTCCGCGCGCTGATGGCCTTAGGGGCTGTTCATAAGTTTCCCCTGCGCTCCAGTCTGCTTGCTCTGGACTCTTCTAACATGTCAGGCAGGCGTAGGGCAGGGGATGGCTGCCCGTCAAGTTTGCGGTACCGGCACGGTTTAGTATGAAGGCAGTACTGAGATGGCTGATGCCCCCCTCGGCCATCCGGTTGCTCCCCCAAGACCAGACGCTTCGCGAACCGGGCGTTTGGTCTTTTCTTTTCGAGCCAGGCGCAGCGGATCAGCGGTACGCTTCAACCGCTTCGACCAGGGCGCGCGCTTCGGCTTCGCTGTCCGCGTTGACCATGATGAACATGCCCTGCGGCCCGACTGCTTCCAGCAGGGGGATGACTTCGTGGGGGCGAACATCAATGGCCTGCACGCTCTTGCCTGCGGCCAGGATGCGCCGGTAGAGATCGTACCAGGTGGGATCGCCGCCCTGCGGCAGGCTCACCTGGGGTGTCCATTCGATGGCGTCTAGCTCCTCGATCTCCAGCAGCGCGTCCAGATGGACGATGGCCTGTGTTCCGTCGAGGTGGAACAGCGAGTAATCGAGCCAGGCGCATTGTTCGGCCAGCGCAGGTACCACAAAGCGGCGGAACATGCGCGGTGAGATCATCGCGGCAGCGTCGCACTGCACTTTGGCCGTTTTGCCCGGCCCCCAGATGCAAAAAGCCGAAAAGACGTTGCCGCCCCAGGGATCGCGCACAATCTCGAAGAATTGCTCGAAGACCTGGAAATAGACCTGATTGATTTCTGCGATACGCTCCTGCACGTAGTCGGGCCGTTCGACCAGATCGAGGAGCATCTGCTGAGGATCGCGCAGGGCGGACAGGATATCCAGGTTTTCCACCAGGTCGGGGATGGCTACGTGGAAACGTCCTCGACTCACGCGCATACCCTCCTCCAGGATCGCTTTCTGGCGCAGGAACCAGGGGTTGCGCGGATCGAAGCGCAACGGAGGGTGAGTGTCCGGGTCGGTGATGCAGGGATGATACCAGACGGTATCCAGGGCGAACTCCGGTTCAGCCCCCAGGAAGGTCGCCAGGTTGCCCGGCCCCAGGTGAGTATCGTAATAGGGGAAGGCTTCGCCGCCGAAGTAGATGCCTTGCAGATACTGTTCGGCGCGGCGCGCGCGCCCTTCTGGGTCGAGCCAGGCCTGTTGTAAGGCGGCCTGATCGGGGTAATCGGCCAGGGTGTCCAGGCCGGAGAGCAGATAGAAGAAGGGCGCCTGCTCGTGTTCGATGCTGCCGGGGGCGTTGTCGCGCGGGGCCAGGACGTGCAGCACCAGCCCCTCATGTCGCCACCAGGCGATGAAGCGCTGCCGCGTTGTTTCCCAATCCTCTTTCCAGTATTGTTCCCAGGAATCGCTCATAGCGAAATGCAGTTTCTCCTTCGCTGTTGACCTACGAATGGGCACGATCGTACCGTTGGGCGGGCGGCCTGTCCAGGCATGGGTGAGGATGGGTGTGCGCAAACTGTGATGGGCAATTTGCAGCAGTCTGCTGCTCCTCACCCCTCTATCCCCTCTCCCTCGCGACTGCGTTGCAGGGCGCGGGGACTTGTTGTCTCTCGCGCGAGCGCTCCCGCAGCGCGCGAGAAGGGACTGGGGGATGAGGGTCATTGGGCACAGCAAAGCCGCTGTCAACCTTTGCACGGACCCAGAGGATGCGGCGCGGCGCTCTCTGGTTGACGCCCGCCTCTCGCGGCTATACAATCGCGGTGTCTGGCCCGGCGAAAGGTGAAGGTGGCTCGTGCAGCGTTTTCAGCGGATCGGCATTCTGGCGCACCCCTTGCGGCCCGCTACGGCTCCCCTGGCCCAGACGGTAGCTCGCTCGTTGCAGGAGCACGGCATCACTACCTGGACGCGCTCGGTGTGGGATGCGGTGCGGGTGCGCTCGCAGGTGCGCGGCTCCGACCTGGTGATCGCCATCGGCGGAGATGGGGCCATGCTGCGGGCAGCGCGGGCCTGTGCACCGGAAAACGTGCCAGTGTTGGGCATCAACACGGGCTATCTGGGCTTCCTGACGGAGATCAGCCCGGAGGAGTGGGAAACGAGCCTGCCCGCTCTGCTGGAAGGGCGCTACTGGATCGAAGAGCGCATGATGATCCGCTGCGAGGTGCGGCGCAACGGAGTACCGGTTATCGCCAGCGAAGCGCTCAACGACGTGGTGATCAGCCGTGGGGCCATCGCCAAGCTGGTGCAGCTCGAAACCTACATTGACGGAGGCTGGACAACCACCTATTATTGCGATGGTCTGATCGTGGCGACTCCCACCGGCTCGACCGCCTATGCTCTGGCGGCAGGAGGGCCGATCCTTCCGCCGGAACTGAAGAATATTCTGGTGGTGCCGGTTGCCCCGCACCTGAGCATGGATCGCCCGATGGTGCTTTCGCAAGGGGCGACGGTGGAAGTGGTGGTGGAGCCGCACACGGTGGCCGAAGTGGTCTTGACGGTGGACGGCGAACTGCTGGCCAGCATGAAGACGCTCGACCAGGTGGTGATCTGGGCCAGCGATAGCGTCAGCCGTTTCGTCCGCTTGCGCGACCGCAACTACTTCTACCGGTCGCTACTCGACCGGTTGGAACCACGCGTGCCGTCGCGACCTGGCCAGAACCGGTTGGGCATTTCCCGCGGTTCGGGTCAGAATCTGCCATAATCGTCGGCCCTGACGACAGACCGGTAGCGTAGTCTGTCTCAGGGGCACAGGGAAGCGACCACAGATGACAGTATCCGATCCTTCCGGAGTGACTCCGGTGGCAGAAGCCGAAGTGACCCTGTACTGCACGGTACACCCTTCGGTGGCGACAACCCTGCGCTGCAACCGCTGCGGTCGGCCTATGTGCACGAAATGCGCAGTCAAGACACCGGTGGGCTATCGTTGCCGGGAATGCGTGCGCGCGCAGCAGGATAAGTTCTTCAACGCGCAGTTGCTCGACTACCTGATCGCGGCGGTGGTGAGTCTGGTGGTCAGCTTCGTGGCGGCAGCGATCGTGGCGCGGCTGGGCTGGTTCTTGTTCGCCTTTTTCCTTTCGCCAGCGGCGGGCGGTCTCATCGGCAATGCGGTCTGGCGGCTGACCGGCAAACGCCGCGGGCGCTATACGGCGGCCATTGTCGGCACAGGCGTAGTGCTGGGCGCTGTGCCGTTCCTGTTATGGAACCCTCTGGCGATTGGTATCTACCTGTTCATGGCGACCGGAGCCGCGGTGGCTCAGTTCCGGTTGCACCTGTGACGCGCTCTTGCAGAAAGACGCGGGCAACCTATGCTGACAGAACTGCGTATCAAGGATTTCGCCATCATTGACGAACTAATCCTGCGCTTCGACCCCGGTTTCATCGTCATCACCGGTGAGACGGGCGCGGGCAAATCTATCATTGTGGATGCAGTCAACCTGCTGCTTGGCGAGCGGTCGGATGCCACGCTGGTGCGCGCCGGTGCCGACCGCGCTATCGTCGAAGGTACGTTTCGGATACCGCCGCATCTGCAGGCGCAGGTCGCTGAATTGCTGGCCCGCGAAGGGTTGGAAGGGCAGAGCGCCGACGAAGTGGTGCTCTCGCGCGAGGTGCGCGCCAACGGACGCAGTCAGGCCCGCGTCAACGGCAGCCTGTGCACCCTGTCGGTCTACCGCGACGTAGGGGCATTGCTGGTGGACATTCACGGGCAGAGCGAGCATCTGTCGTTGTTGCGTCCAGCACAACATCTGTATCTGCTGGATCGTTTCGCCGGCCTGGACGAGCAACGCCAGGCTCTGGGCGCTCTGGTGCGCCAACTGACCTCTGTGCGCGGGCAAATCGCCGAGCTGCTCACCGACGAGGCGGCGTTAGCTCGCCGTGTGGACATGCTGCAATATCAGGTGGGCGAAATTCGCGCTGCTGCCCCGCGCCCAGAGGAAGAAGAAGAGCTGCGTCAGGAGCGCAACCGACTGGTCAATGCTGAGAAGATCGCCGAACTCTCTGCCGAGGCGCTGCTGGCACTCGCGGGCGACCTGGCCGACCGGTCAGGTGCGGAAGATATGTTGGCGCAGGTTGCCGTAGTGCTCGCCAAACTGGCTCGCCTGGACCCGACGACGGCGGAGTATGCCGAACTGGCCGAGCTAATCAGCGCACAAAGCCAGGAATTGACGCGCTCTCTGCGTGCCTACCGCGACAGCCTGGAGTTCGATCCACGCCGCCTGGACGAGATCGAGGAACGCCTGGATTTGCTGACACGCCTCAAGCGCAAATACGGCGGCTCGATCGAGGCGGTGCTGGAGTATGCGCAGCGCGCCGAGGCCGAACTGGAGACAATCACACACAGCGAAGAGCGGCTGGCCGAATTACGTGCCGAGGAAGAGCGCCTGTTGCGCGAGATTGGTCAGCGGGCGGCCCGCCTCAGTGAGCAGCGGCAACAGGCCGCGATCCGCCTGACCGAAGGGATCGTGGCAGAACTGGCCGATCTGCGCATGGAGCGCGCCCGCTTCGAAGTCGTTTTCGAGCATCAGGACGATCCGGAAGGGTGCTACGTGGGGGATCGCCGCCTGGCCTTCGACGCGACGGGCATTGACCGCCTGGAATTCTACCTGGCGGCCAACGTGGGCGAACCCCCGCGCCCGCTGGCCAAAGTCGCCTCCGGCGGTGAGACGGCGCGCATCATGCTGGCGCTCAAGAGCGTGCTCTCGCACGCCGATCAGGTGCCCACGCTGATCTTCGATGAGATCGATCAGGGCATCGGCGGTCGGCTGGGCACGGTGGTCGGGCACAAATTGTGGGGTCTTTCGGAGACGCATCAGGTCTTGGTGGTCACGCATCTGGCGCAACTGGCCGGTTTTGGCGACGCCCATTACCGCGTCAGCAAGCAGGTGCAGGGCAACCGCACCGTGACGCGCGTGCAGCGCCTGGACGATCAGGGGCGCGTCGAAGAACTGGCCGAGATGCTCGGCGCGGAAACGAGCAGCGCCCGCCAGAGCGCCTATGATATCCTGATGCTGGCTCGCCGCGCCAAGGAAGGGCGTCGGCTGGAGACGGTGTAGGCGGCAGGACGCGGTTTGCGGTTACGGCAGCGCGGGGCGAACGGTCCGGCGCTGTTTTTTTGCCTGCCACTAACCACTGCTCGCGAGTTTGTGCTAGAGTCTGAAGTAGACACTCATGAAGGGGAAATAAAGTTCATGGCTGGGGCTGTGCGTTTGCAAGACCTCCTCGACGAACGGACTGTTCCCGGCGCACTCTACGAAGTGGTAGAGGCCGAGGAGAAGAAAATCCGCTGCGTAGCCTGTGGCCACCGCTGCTTGTTGAAAGACGGGCGGCGCGGCATCTGCAAGGTACGTTTCAACGATGGGGGCGTGTTGCGCGTGCCCGCCAATTATGTGGGCGCGTTGCAGATCGATCCCATCGAAAAAAAGCCTTTCTTTCACGTCACACCGGGGCAATCGGTGCTCAGCTTTGGCATGTTGGGCTGCGATTTTCGTTGCAGCTACTGCCAGAACTGGGAGATTTCGCAGACGTTGCGCGACGAGGCTGCCGGGCGCGACTTCATTCCCATCACCGCCGACGACCTGATCGCCCTGGGCCGCAGCCGCCGCACTCGTGCGGTCGCCAGCACCTACAACGAGCCACTGATCACCACCGAATGGGCGGTGGAAATCTTCAAGCAGGCCAAGGCGGCGGGCATGTTGACCATGTACGTCTCCAATGGCAACGGCACGCCCGAGGTGATTGACTACCTCAAGCCCTGGCTCGACGCCATGAAGATTGACCTCAAGACCATGCAGGATCGCCACTATCGCCAAGAGCTGGGGGGAGTGCTCCAACACGTGCTGGACACCATCCGCCGCGTCTACGAAGCGGGTATCTGGCTGGAAGTGCTCACCCTGGTCGTGCCCGGTTTCAATGATAGCAATGATGAACTTTGGGAGGCGGCTACGTTCATCCGCAGCGTATCGCCCGATATCCCCTGGCACGTCACCGCCTTTCATCCGGACTACAAGATGACCGACCGCGGGAGCACCCCCGCCGAGACGCTGGTGCGCGCGGCTGAGATCGGTTATGAGGCCGGTCTGAAGTATGTCTATTCTGGCAATCTGCCGGGGCGTACTGGTTCGTGGGAGGACACGCGTTGCCCTGGCTGCGGCACCACTCTGATCCGGCGGCGGGGCTTCATGGTCATCGAGAATCGCCTTTCGGCGACGGATGGCGTGTGTCCTCAGTGCGGCACAGCGGTCCCCGGCATCTGGCGCTGAAGATGCATGAATACGCGCTAACCATCGCCCATCATCACTGATTCCCAGCCAGAGACGACGCGCACTATGACCAGGCACATTGTCCCCCGCTACAAACTGATGCTTTTTTACGATCTGGCCACACCCGATGCCGAGGCTTATTTCCAGTTCGTCATGTCCGAAATGGTGCCTGCCCTGCACGAAATGGGGCTGTACCTGTTCGGCGCGTTCCAGACCATCCCCGGCCACGCTGATGGTGAACACCATCTGCGCCAGGTCGAATATGTAGCTGAGGAACTGGATACCATCCAGGAGGTCCTGCGCAGCGAGCGCTGGTGCGAGCTGGAAGCCAAGTTGCAGGAATATGTGACCAACTACCGCCGCAAGATTGTGCGCTTTCGCCAGGGGTTTCAGTTATAGCTGATACAGTTCCCAGATGGAATATCAACGCCCGGCTATCAGTGTGATCGCCGGGCGTTTTTTGTGGGCGAGGGGGACGTTCGCGCTCTAGGCGATGACGCCCAGTTCGCGCCCCACTTTGGCGAAGATATCCAGCGCCAGGTCGAGGTCGTCGCGCGAGTGCGTGGCGCTGTTCATTACGCGGATGCGCGCCTGTCCCTGCGGCACGGTGGGGTAGCCAATGGCCATGGCGAACACGCCTTCCTCGAACAGGCGCTTGCTGAACTGCTGTGCCAGGGGCGCTTCGCCCAGCATGACCGGCACAATCGGCGTCTGCGTGCGGCCCGTGTCGAAGCCCAGGGATTGCATCCCCGCCTTAAAGTACTCCGCGTTCTGCCACAGCCGGTCTACCAGTTCGGTGCTCTCTTCCAGCACGTCTACTGCGGCCAGGCAGGCCGCCACGTCTGGCACAGTCATGGCGCTGCTGAACAGGAAGGGCCGTCCGCGCTGCCGCAGCCAGTCTACGATGACCTGTTTCCCGGCGACGACGCCTCCTACCACACCAAACGCCTTGCTGAGCGTGCCGACTTCGATATCTACCTTGCCATGCAGATCGAAGTGATCCACGATGCCGCGCCCACCGCGACCAAGTACGCCTTCGCCGTGCGCGTCGTCTACCATCAGCAGGATGTCGTGCTCGGCAGCGATTTCGTACAGTTCGGGCAGCGGGGCGATGTCGCCGTCCATGCTGAAGACGCCGTCGGTGACGATCAGTCGCCGTCCGTATTCACTGGTTGCGGCGATCTGCCGACGCAAATCATCCGGATCGCAGTGTTCATAGGCGACGATCTGCGCGCGCGACAGGCGGCAGCCGTCAATGATGCTGGCGTGATTAAGCCGGTCGGAGAAGATCACGTCGCCGCGCCCGACCAGGGCCGGGATGGTGGCCAGGTTGGCCGTGAAGCCGCTTTGAAAGGTGATCGCCGCCTCCACCCCTTTGAAAGCGGCCAGGCGACGTTCCAGTTCCACGTGCAGCGACATGGTGCCCGCGATGGTGCGCACCGCTGCCGGACCGACGCCATAGCGATCCATCGCCTGCTTGGCGGCCTCGATCAGGCGAGGATGGTTGGCTAGACCCAGGTAATTGTTGGACGAGAAATTGAGCACGCGCCTGCCATCTACGACGAGCCAGGCCCCCTGTGGACTATCCAGCGTGCGGATATGGGTGAACAGCCCCTGCGCCTGCAACTGCGCGATTTCGTCGTGAATCCAGGCTGTCTTGGTATCGTTCATGCACAAGCTCCTTGGCAAAGTCTTTGAGAAAGTCGGCCGTATTGTAGCACAGCCCACCAAGCTGGGGTGCCGATGCGCCTCAGGGCATTAGCAGTGTGGAGCGGAGAGGGGTTGGGGGAGGGGGTGTCAGGCGAGGACGCACACCTGTCGGGCGACCGGTGTAAGTCCTGGATGGAGCAGGTTCCACTGCGCGTCGTAGACGACTGGCAAGACACTGTCCAGCCCGACCAGTTGCAGCGCCCGCCAGACACTTTCGGACGGGTTCACCAGGGTCAGCGAGCCGCCAGATACCTGTGTCCCCTTAATGGTCTGCATCAGTGCCCGCAGACCAGCGCTGTTGATGAAACTAACGCCGCTCAGGTCAAACACCAGGTGCACGCGGCCTGTACGCAGCGCTGCCTGCGCCTGTTCGGCCAGCCTTTCGGCGTGCTCGCTATCGAGTCGCCCGACGACCTCGATGATCAGCGTATGGGCCAGGTTTTCTGGCTGAATGATGGTGAACACGGCTTTCGCCTTTCGCCGCGCCCGCTGCCATGCTCGCTCAGCGGGCGAAGTTCTCGTCTATCAACAGCCGGACGCCCAGGATCAGCACCAGTGCTCCCAGGAAGGAGACGATGATCGCTCCGCACAGACCCGCTGTGCCCATGCGTCCGAAGAGCAGGCTGCCCACCAGGAAACCAGCCATGCCCAGCAACACGTTGCCGAGCGGGTTGTAACCACGCCCGCGGATAATGTAACCTGCCAGGAAACCAGCAGTCCCACCGACAATCAGAATCCACAGGCATTGCAGACATACGAAAGGCCCTGGGTTGAACATGTCCGCTCTCCGGTGTGCGCCACAGAATAACCCTTATCACTGACAATCTGTACGCACTGCAGGAGCGGAAGTTACACTATCTATTTACACGATAGCCCAGAACCCTGAAAATTGGGGGAAAAATAGATGAAAATGCTATGAAAAAGTTGTGAAGAAGTCGAGGATGAATGGAAAAACAACGCAGGCAAGGCAGTCTCAGGAGGCAACCCCAGCGACCAGCAGATCGAGCGCCAGCCCAGCATCTACTTTGCCCGTCTTGATCGCCACGTCGGTGTCCAGCAGATGGCGGTAGATCGCTTCGAGTTGCTCCAGGGTGAACACCCGTGCCTGACTGACTACTTTCTCGGCGACGTAGGGATGCACGCCCAGCGCGGCCCCTGCCTGGCGTGGCGCTCCTCCCTCGTTCAGATACTCCCGCGCCAGCAGCAACAGGCGGAACTGGCGCACGATCATGCCGAAGATGGGCAGCGGATCGTCTTCCTGCAACAGGCGGTGCAGCAGACTCAGCGCTGCACGACCATCGCGTCGCCCCAGCGCGTCCACCATGTCGAAGATGTTCGCTTCGGCGACGTAGGGCGTCAGCAGGGCGACATCGGCTTCGGTGATGGGACGTTCGCCGCCAGTGTAGGTGGCCAGCTTGGCCAGTTCATTGTCGGCGGCGTGCAGATCGTCGCCCACCACCAGGGCTAACGCCGTTGCCGCGGCCTGCTCGATGTCCACCCCGTAGACCGAACGCGCCCGCTCGGTGATCCAGCGCGTCGGGTTGCGCGGCGGCTCGAAGAGCTTGTGATAGCCGGTCGGCGCGTTCCGGGCGAGCTGCAAGATGGGATGACTGTCCGGCAGTGTTTCCGTCTCGAAGAAGACTACCCGTGCCCAGGCGGGGAGTTCCACCAGACCGGCAGCGAGGGTCTCCAGTTCGTCTTTGGCGGCTTTTCCTGCGCCCCGCCGCGCCAGCCAGCTCAGCATTCCCTCGACGATGACCAGGCGCTTGTCGGCCAGGAAGGGAGTGGCGCTGACCGCGGCCAGCACATCCGCCGCGCTCACCTCGCGTCCGTCGAAGACGACTGTGTTCAGTTCGGCCAGCGAGGGATCGCCCATGTGTTGGCGCAGCGCCTGTACCTGAGCGCGGCAACTGAACTCGTCGGGGCCGTGCAGTACGTAGAAAGTGGGCGCGGTGCGCGTCATGGCGTCCTCGCGGCTAGCTGGAGCGGGTGCGCACGAAGTGTACTGTGAGCCGCTGTCCTGCCAAGGGGATGGGGAACTCGAAGCGGTTGATGTCCACGACTTCCATGTCGCCCGGATCGCCCAGCGTGGTGAAGTGTTGCTGCAGGGCCAGCCCCAGCGGTTGCGCCAGGATGAGCGAGAAGGTGGAGAGCAGGATGATCGTGGGCAGGCGCGACAGGCGTTCGCCCCAACCGCTGCGCATCCCGCTGGTACCGACCAGGGTAGCCAGGCTGGTGAGCACGCCCGCCGTCACCAACCCTGTGCCGCAGTTGGGATGAATGGCCAGACCGTGTTCGCCCGCCTGCATCCGCTGCAACGCTTCGTTGACTGCCGCCTCAATCTCTGGCGTAGGGACATTGCCGTATAGATAGAACCCGCTGGAGGTAGACCGTCCGGCCATGCTCAGGTTCTTGACCTTGCGGCTGAGCACATGGATGGTGGCATGTTCCAGCCCGTGATTGCGGCGGACGCGGCGGACGATGGGCATATTGAGGATCGGAGCGAGCAGGATCGCCAGAAACTGGATCATGCGCTTGCACCTCCCAGGCTAAGTTGGTCAGAGAAGCTGACCCGCCCGACTAGGGGATATCGCCCGGCGGGACGACTTTCCACAGCGGCAGGGCGATCACCACCAGGCGGTGCGTGTTCGACGTGTAGGGCCAGCACGTTATCAGCGTAACACGTTCATCAAGGGTCGGCAATATCCAGCGGGCATTTGCAGCGCGCACTTCCGGGGGCTGTCCTTCTTCGGCCAGGGTCATCGTCTGCACGACCATATAGTGGTAGCGCCGCGCTGCTCCCTCAAGCGTGAGCAGATCGCCCGGCTTGAGCGCCGACAGGTAGCGGAAGACTTCTCCGGCCACGTTGTGATGTCCGTTGAGCACCGTGTTGCCGGGGACGCCCAGCGGCGCGGAAGTCTGATGCCAGCCGGCGGCGCGGGCGGGCGGCACGTCCCATTGACTGTAAAGCTGCCCTCCCAGCGTGACGGGGTGCTGACCAACCGGCACGACAGGCGCGTCCAGGCCAATGCGCGGGATGCGGATGCGCACCGGCGGCGCGCCGGAGAAGGCAGCTGTTGGCGTTGGTGTAGTTGTCAGCGTGCTGACGGCGGCAGCGGGTGTGACTGTGCGCGGCGCGGTGACAGTCGCCGTGTGTGTCGGAGTAGGGGACCGCACAACAGCCAGGGGGGAGGGCGTGACGCTTGCCGGGCGGGGTGAGGGCGTCCGGGTGGGCGGTGATGTGCGTGACGGAAGCGGCGTTGCCAGCGTGGGACTGGGCAACTCACTGACGGGCAGGATCACGACGGCAGCGGGTGTGGAAGGCAGTGGCGGCAGTGGCAACGGCGTCCCCAGGATGCCCGGCGTAGGCGTTGGTGGGACGGTGCCGGAGAAGTTGGGGGGCAGGATGATCGCTTCCTCAGGCGCGAGCAATCGCCAGCCGAGCAATATCAGTCCCCCCAGCAGGCAACCGGCACCTAATACGCCCAGGCATATCCCCATGAGCCAGGTTCGCCTGAAACCGGTCGGGCGCTCAGCCGCCATAGCCGTCGTTGAGGATGGCGCGCAGCACGGCGGACGTCTCTTCCAGCGTGGGAAAGACGTAGGTGGGCTGGTGCTGGGCGAGCTGTGCCACGCTGAACGGGCCGGTGGCAACCGCGAGAGTGCGCGCGCCGATGCTACGCGCACAGGCGATATCGCCAGGCGTATCGCCGATAATGACCACGTTCTCCGGCGCGAAGTCCGCCCCATTGAAGGCGCGCGCTCGTTCGAGCGCCAGGGGCGGCAACATGGCCCGATCCCACCCTTCTGACCCGTAGGCAGCCACTGCGAAGTCGGCGGGATCGTAGCCTGCCGCTCGCAGCTTGATTGGCACCAGGGACGCCATATTGCCCGTGACCAGGCCCAGCAACACCGACGGATTGGCGCGTAATGCTGCGACCAGCGCCGGTGCGCCGGGGCAGGCGCGCACCGGAAAATCGGCGATGATCTCGCTCAGGCGGCGCGCCACCGCCTGATTGTAGGCGTCCAGATGTGCGGCGATCTGCTCGGGCGTGATGCCCGTCAACCGCAGCGCTTCCAGCAGAATTTGCCAGTCGGTCTTGCCCGCGAAACTCACCGTATCCAGCGTTCCTACAGTGCCAAACACATCCTGGATGGCCAGGCGGGTGGCGGCGCGACCACATCCGCCAGAGTGTAAGAGCGTGCCGTCAATATCGAACAGAACCAGGTGTGTCTTGGGCTGCATAGAACGCGTGGTATCCTATATCATAGAAGTTGGCGACTCAAACCTGCGCAAGATTATATCGCCCAAAGCAGAGAGACGGGGCACAGTTTGGGCAAAAGTGACACTCATCAACGAAACCACGATTTTTCACACTACTGAGTCTGGGACAAACGGACTAGACTTGTGGCGAAACGTCTGGGAGGACTGGGCCTGAGTGGCCCATCTTGTGTGAGTCTTGCAAGTTTCCCCAACGTTCGCCTTCAACGGATCGGTTCTCGGTCATCGCAGTCGGCTCCCACGCTGGGCGGGGAGTCGTCCGAGGGAAAGACACAGGAGGAAATAGATGGCAAAGCAGACATCGTCGCAGAATATGGTGACGATTGATGGCAATGCTGCAGTGGCGCGCGTGGCCCATGCCCTGAACGAAGTCATTGCCATTTATCCGATCACCCCGTCCTCGCCAATGGGTGAGGAGGCCGACGAGCTTTCGGCAGCGGGGGTGACCAATCTCTGGGGCACGGTGCCTTCTGTGACAGAGATGCAGTCCGAAGGCGGGGCAGCGGGCGCGGTTCACGGCGCGCTGACGACCGGCGCGCTGGCGACGACCTTCACCGCGTCGCAGGGCCTGCTGTTGATGATCCCCAATATGTACAAGATCGCGGGCGAACTGCTTCCTGCCGTGTTTCATGTATCGGCGCGTTCGCTGGCCACACATGCGCTCTCGATCTTCGGAGATCACTCGGACGTAATGGCTGTGCGTCAGACGGGCTGGGCCATGCTGGCATCCGGTAGCGTGCAGGAAGCGCACGACTTCGCTCTCATCGCGCAGGCGGCCACCCTTGAAGCGCGCGTGCCGTTTGTCCACTTCTTCGATGGCTTCCGCACCTCGCACGAAGTCCAGAAGATTTGCGAGCTGTCGCGCGAGGAAATGCGGGCCATGATTGATGATCGCTACGTGCTGGAGCACCGGCTACGCAGTATGTCGCCCGATCGCCCTGTGTTGCGCGGCACGGCACAGAACCCGGATGTCTTCTTCCAGAGCCGCGAGGCGATCAATCCCTTCTATCAGCGGGTACCCGCCATTGTGCAAAAGGTGATGGATCGCTTTGCGCAGGTCGTGGGGCGCGAGTATCACCTGTTCGACTACTTCGGCGCAGCGGATGCTGACCGCGTGGTGGTGCTGATGGGATCGGGCGCGGAGACGGTACACGAGGTAGTGGATTACCTGACCGCACAGGGCGAGAAAGTCGGTGTGCTCAAAGTGCGTCTGTTCCGCCCCTTCGTGGGTGAGGCGTTGGTAGCGGCCTTGCCCAAGACGGTTAAGCGCATCGCCGTGCTCGACCGCACGAAAGAGCCGGGCGCGGTGGGCGAGCCACTCTATCAAGATGTGATCACCGCCTTCGCCGAAGCACAGGCCGCCGGCACGTGGGGCGCGCTGCCGCTGATCGTCGGTGGGCGCTATGGCCTGGGGTCGAAGGAATTCAACCCTGGCATGGCCAAGGCCGTCTTCGACAATCTGGCCGCAGACAAGCCAAAGAATCACTTCACGGTGGGCATCATTGACGACGTGGCCTTCACCAGCCTGGAGTGGGACGACGAGTTTTCCACCGAAGGGCCAGAGGTGCACCGGGCGCTGTTCTTCGGGCTGGGCGCAGATGGCACGGTGGGCGCGAACAAGAACTCGATCAAGATCATCGGCAAGGCGACCGACAACTACGCCCAGGGCTACTTCGTCTACGACTCCAAGAAGTCGGGCGCGCGCACGGTTTCGCACCTGCGCTTCTCCAAGAAGCCCATCCGCAGCACCTACCTGATCAAGAAAGCGGGCTTCCTGGCCTGCCACAAGTTCACTTTCACCGAGCAGTTCGACATGCTCAGCCAGCTAGAGCCGGGCGGCACTTTCCTGCTCAACAGCCCCTATGGCGCATCCGAAGTGTGGAATCACCTGCCGCGCGAGGTGCAGCAGCAGATCATTGACAAGCAGGCCAAGTTCTACGTCATTGACGCCGATGCCATCGCCAAGTCGGTGGGATTGGGCGGTCGCATCAACATCATCATGCAGGCAGCCTTCTTCAACATCTCCGGTGTGCTGCCCGAAGACCAGGCCATGACCATGATCGAGGCCGCAGTCGAAGACACCTACGGGCGCAAAGGCTCGAAGGTGGTGGACATGAACATCAAGGCGGCGCAGGTGGCCATTGACCGCATCGAGCGCGTCAACTATCCCAACCAGGTCACCAGCACCTTCTCCATGCGCCCGCCTGTGCCGGAAGACGCGCCAGAATTCGTCAAGACAGTGACCGCCGAGATCATCGCCGGTCGCGGCGACTGGCTGCCTGTCTCCAAGTTCCCGGTAGATGGTACCTACCCGACGGCCACCACGCAGTACGAGAAGCGCGCCATTGCCACTGAAATCCCGGTGTGGGATCCGGAAGTCTGCATCCAGTGCAATCAGTGCTCGTTTGTCTGCCCGCACGCCACCATCCGCATGAAGGTCTATCCGGCAGAGTATGCCAATGGCAATTCGCCGGAGACCTTCAAGTCTACCGAGGCTAAGGGGCGCGAGTGGAAGGGCATGAAGTACACGGTGCAGGTTGCGCCGGAAGACTGCACCGGCTGCGGTGTCTGCGTGGAGATGTGCCCGGCCTACGCCAAGGACGAGAAGGGCCAGAAGACCGACCGCAAAGCCATCAACATGACCCCGCTCACCGAAGACCTGCGCCGCCGCGAGGCCGAGAACTGGGATTACTTCCTGTCGCTGCCAGAGACGGATCCCTCGACCTTCAACCGTTTCACGGTCAAGGGATCGCAGTTGCTACGTCCGCTGTTCGAGTTCTCCGGTGCGTGCGCGGGTTGCGGCGAGACGCCTTACATCAAGCTGATGTCGCAACTCTTTGGCGACCGCGCCATCATCGCCAACGCGACTGGCTGTTCGTCCATCTACGGCGGTAACCTGCCCACCACACCCTACGCAAAGCGCGCCGATGGGCGCGGCCCGACGTGGTCGAACTCGCTGTTCGAGGATGCAGCCGAGTTTGGCCTGGGGATGCGCCTGACAGTGGACAAGTTCACGCAGTATGCCCGCGAATTGCTCGACCGGCTAATCGCGCAGGCGCAGAATCACCGCGAACTGCTGGAGGCGATCCGCGACGCTGACCAGAGCACGCCCGAAGGCATCGAGGCGCAGCGTGCGCGCGTGGACGAGCTGAAAGCCCTGCTGCGCCAGGACGACAGCCCGCTCGCCCAGCAGTTGCTCAGCGTGGCGGACTACCTGGTCAAGAAGTCGGTGTGGATCATCGGTGGCGACGGCTGGGCCTACGACATCGGCTATGGCGGCCTGGATCACGTCCTGGCGTCGGGGCGCGATGTCAACGTGTTGGTGCTCGACACGGGCGTGTACTCGAACACCGGCGGTCAGATGTCCAAGGCCACACCGCGCGGCGCAGTGGCCAAGTTCGCCGCGGCGGGCAAGGATATGCCCAAGAAAGACCTGGGCATGATCGCCATGACCTATGGCAACATCTATGTCGCTCAGATCGCGCTCGGCACCAACATGACGCAGGCGGTCAAGGCCTTCGCTGAAGCCGAAGCTTACAACGGTCCGTCGCTGATTATCGCCTACTGCCAGTGCATCGCACACGGTTACGATCTGCGCCACGGCTATCAGGTGCAAAAGGACGCCGTGGAATCGGGCTTCTGGCCGCTTTACCGCTTCAACCCGGACAACACTCGCGCGGGCAAGCAGCCACTCACGCTGGACTCCAAAGCGCCCACACTGGACATCAGCGAGTGGATGTACAAGGAGAACCGTTTCCGCATCCTGCGCAACTCCGACCCCAAGCGCGCCGAAGAATTGCTGGAGCGGATGCGCCAGGACGTGACTGCCCGCTGGAAGATGTACGAGCAGTGGGCGCAGTTCGACCTCTAGTCACAGGGAGGACTTTCGGAGTCTCCGAGGTTCTGGCAGCCTGACTGCTCTCGCTAACAAAACGCCCCAGAGCGGTAGCCCTGGGGCGTTTTTGTGTTGTCAGGCGGAGCTTTACTCAGCCGCTGGCGTCACGGTGAAGAGCGTCCCCGCACCGCGCCCGAAGACCTCCGGGAAGTAGAAGGCGTAGGCGTGGCTGGGCATGGTTTGAAACTCACCGGGAATGGTGGCCCGCACCTGGTAGGTATAGACGTAGGTGCCGCGCGGCAGGAAGTCGGCATAGAGGTTTAGTTGCTCGTCGCGCAGCTCCGAACGGTCGAACAGCCACCAGCCCCAGTACCAACGCGGGTCGTAGGTGGGCCGGATGGTGGGAGGCTGATTGAGCTGACTGGTGGTCAGCAGCGAGGTATCTACCGGCTCGGTGCCCGCCGGAATGGGGTCTTCCAGCACGAAGTAGTAGATTTCCTGGGGCAGGGTGATTGTCACCCGCACGGTGATCACATCGCCCACTTTGGCCGCTGTGATCGGCGTGTCCGGGTCGTCGGCGCGGAAGTACTCGCGCGAGACGGTGATGCCCCGGCTGATCGGTTTGGCTTCCGAAGCCCACAGCCTGGTCTTGAGGTGCGCGGTATAGTACAACACCCCTTCGCCCGCCGAACGCGCGATCGTCAGGCGATTGATTTCGTCGCGCAGCAGATCGCGCACGGCCACGCGCAACACCTGCCCTGCGCGCACCGTCTCCGGCGTGACCGTGCCTTCGGCCAACCCTTGCCCATTGAGCACGGCCTGATAGTCGTAGTCCCCGCGCAACTCACCGCTGGCAACCATCCAGTCGGTCAGGGCCATGACAGCCCAGGCGGTTTCCTGGGTGGTCGCCCAGTGATCGCCCTGACGGGCCACCATCAGCCAGCGCACGACGTTGGGGAGCAGCTCGTTTTGTGGCTGCACCCGCGCCAACGCAGCCAGGGCAATGGCTGTGCTGCGCGTGTCGCTGCTCCAGTTCCACCAATCCCGTTTTGTTTCTTCCCAGTGCGCACCGGTGGCCGAAAGGATGGCCGCAGTCTGCAGGTCGCTGACCAGGGCGGGGATGGCATCGTCGGCGGGGTCGAATTGCTGATAGGCCATCAGCAGGAACGCCAGCGCCCAGGTGTCCAATTCCAGCCGCCGATCGAACAGGGCATCCAGTTCGGCGGCGCGCACTTGCCCGGCCCGCGCGAACACATAGAGGTAGAACGCCTGCCGATTGAGTTGCCAGGCCGGCGTATCTACGGCGGGGCGGATCAGGTCGGAGCGCACGAAGTTGAGCGCCCGATCGATCATCATCGCGTCTATCTCGAAACCGGCGTCGCGCGCCTCGATCAGCCCCAGGGCAGCGTAGGCGGTGATGTAGGGATTGCTCTCCATCTGCGCGAACCAGCCCCAGCCGCCGTCGTAGTTTTGCTCGCGGGCCAGGCGGGCCAACGCTTCGTTGAGTACGGTGCGCAGGTTGGCGGCCAGTTCGGGATCGTCCAGGCCCAGGCTCTTGAGCGCGCGGTAGGTCATGACGTTGGGCAGGAAGCGACTGATGGTCTGCTCGATGCACTGATGCGGGAAGTTCTTCAGATAGTCCAGCGCGTCCACGGTGGTCACCGCCAGCGACGGATCGAGGTGCACAGTCAGTTCGCCCTGGTCGGTGTCCAGGCTGGGCGGCAGGCTGATCGCTTCGGTGCGCGCGCCTTCTCCCCGCAGCACGCCGCCCGTGCCGACTGTGTCCGGCGCGGTGTAGCGATAGACCGGGATGGTTCCGTCTGGGCCGGTGGCGAGCATGGGCTTGGCGGCATCCTGGTAGCCGTCTGCGCCGATGGCGAAGAAGGTCAGGTCTACATAGGGCACATCTTCCACGGTAGCCCACCATTCGACGCGCGCGCGCGCCCCGGCTGGGATGGTGACCGATTGCGTCGCAGCGCCCGCCAGGGTCACCCCACTGGCCTGCAGCGTGGCCTGTACAGTCTGTTCGGCCGCGGTGTTGTTGTTGATCACGGCGGCCAGGGCCAGCCGGTCGCCCACGACGAAGAAACGCGGCGTCACCGGGCGCACCAGCAAGGGCAATGTGGCGATTACATCGGTTGTCTGGTCTCCAACCAGGGTGTCGGCGGTCAGGCCGCGCGCATCTACGCGCCAGGTGGTCAGGTTATCGGGCAGGGTGACGGTCACCACGGCCTGGCCGTTGGCGTCGGTGACGACGCGCGGCGCCCACAGGGGCGTCTGCTGGAAGTCCTGGCGGATGGTCACCGCTTGTGGCGCGCCCTCTTGGGTGGCCATATCGGCGGCCCCCAGGGCTATTTCGGGGATGGCGGTGGACATGGCAGCAGGAGCAGCGAAGGCGATTTCCGCTTCACGCTTGGTCTGCTGCTCGATCAGTTCGTCGCTGAGCACATCGAGCAGGGCACGCAGGGCCACGTCGGTGTAGACGTAGTTCTGTTGCGGGCCGTAGAACCGCTCTTCCAGCGAGACGCTGTTCGGCGGCATCAGCGACAAAATGGCCAGGTCGGTGACGACTACGCCTACCTCAGCGCTCACCGGTTCGCCGCGGGCATCTACGGCTTTGAGCGCCAGCGTCACGGTCTCGCCGGGGCGGGCGCGTGTCGCCGAAGGAGTGATGGTGATCTCCAGGCGACGGTTCACCGGCTCAACGGTAAGCGCCAGTTCACCGGTGCGGTACGAGGGATTGGGCGTTTCGTCGTCCACCCCTTTGACCAGCACTACCGACACGTGCACGGTGGGCACATGCTCCTCGGTAATAGGTAGCCGATAGACCAGCGTCGAACCTTCGATGCGCACCACCTCATAGGTCTGAATGCTCGCCCGCTCGATGGCGATCAGGGCGTAGGAGATGCCCGTGAAGGGGGTGGGGATCAGGATTTCCGCGGTGTCGCCCGGCTGATAGCTCTCTTTGTCGGCCACCAAGTCAATGGTGTTGCTGGGACGCCCCCACCACACGGGGGCCGTGCCCGTCACCCACAGGCGCAGCGTGGCGCTGTTGAGGCGCTCGTAGATGTCGCGCGTCAGGGCCTGGATGCGGTAGAGGCCCGCCTGCGGCGGCGTGAACGTATAGCGCGCCGTGCCGTCCGCGCCGGTGATCACCTGGGCGCTCTCGACCTCGATCTCCTGCTGTTGCCAGTCGTAGACGCCGAACTGCCCTTCGACGGGAATGCGTTCCCAGCGAATCTGGATGACCTTCACGTCAATCTTCTGTCCGGCTAGCGGTTGGCTTTGCGGGGTGACGGCGATCAGGTCTATATCTATCGGCACGCCTTCGCGCCCAAAGTAGCGATCGGCCCGCAGACCCACGTACACGTCGGCGGGATGGGCCAGCACCGACGTTCGCCCGCTGATCACCTGGCCGCTCTCGTCCCACACCTGTCCCTCGACGGTGATGGTCATGGGGCGGCGCGAAGGGGCGCGCGTGTTCTCCAGGGTGAGGATGACCTGTCCGCTGGCGTCGGTGATTGCTTCGCCGCTCCCCAGGTTCTGCCAGTAAAAGTATTCCTGGGTGTCGTCGGCGAAGGAGTAGTGCCCAGGGCCGGTGTAATTGAACCAGGTAGCCTCGCCGATGGCGTTCCAACTCATCCTGGCGTTGCTCACTGGACCACCGAAGTAGTAAGAGGCGGTCATCAGTGCGCGCAGCGGGTCGCCCTGTACGATCTGATCATAGTCCGGCGTCAGTTCGACCTTGTATTCTGGCACGCGGAATTCAGCGATCGAGAAGGAGACCTGCGCGACATAAGCGCCCTGGTAGATGGCATTGATATTGGCCTGGCCGAGCTGTACGTCGTCGGGGAGGCTGATTTCGCCGTTGAACGTGCCGAACTCGCTGAGCGGCAGGTCGCCTTCGAAGAGCAGTTGCCCGCCCCAGTTAACATCAATGGTGACGTGCACCTCCTGGGCTGTGGGCAGGCGGTAGGTCATGTCCTGGCGGTCGCGTATCGCCCCGCGGAAATAGACTTTTTCGCCAGGGCGGTAGATGGGGCGATCGGTATAGAGATAGCCGGCGGTAGTGGGCCGTTCGGCCCTATTCCACGACATCCACACGCCGTAAATGCCCGGCCCTTCGGCCACTGCATAGACGAAGCGATCGCCATAGCCGGAGCGATCAACAGGCAGGCGCGCCACACCATCGCGCCCTGTCTCGCTACTGGCCACCTGTTTGCCATCTACATCATAGATGCGCACGGACACGCCCGCGATGGGGTCGGCGCTCTGGAGGTCAGTCACCCAGATCAGCATCTCGTCGGGGCTGCTTTTGACGGTCAGGTTGGCGGTGACCACGCCGAGGGCCAGCGTCTCGGTGTAGCGATAGGGCGGGGTCTGTACGCGCAGCAGGTAGACGCCAGGCGCGAGTTGACCACCGTTTTCTGAGGCGAGCAGGACGTCGTCTACTCCGCGCAGCGCTGGCCCGGCATCGAGCGTTTGTTCCCACTGCCGCAGCGGAGGATGGTGCCGTGCTAGCCGCTCTAGCTCGTCGCCATAGGCCCGGATGGCCCTGCCGATCTGTCCCGTATCGAGGGGGTGCAGCCAGAAGCGCACCTTGGGTTTGCCCTGCACGCTCATGACGATGCGCGTGTCGTCGCGGTAGGCGCTGGTGAGCACAAAACGTTCGTAGGTGGGCAGCGCGGCCCAGGCTTCGAGCGCGCCAGTGCTGAAGCTGAAGGTGTAGTCTGTCTCGATGGCATTGCCGTAGACATCTTCTGCGCCCCGCTTGAAGCGGATGGTGTAGCGCGTCTCCGGCTGCGTGGCGAAGTCCAGGTACAGCGTCTGATCGCCGCTGACGACCGGCTTCCAGACAACGCCCTCCGGCTCGACGATCTCCACCTTGTCGGCGAAGGTCTGCGTGTTCATCGGTGATTTGAAAGTGATGGACACGCCCCCGCCAGGATATACATTGCGTTCGCCATTGGCCGGGTTCGTGTAATCAATGCCTGGCGCAGGCACGGTGCTGAAGGCGTAGGATAACCCCTGTTTGAGCGTGGCTTCGCCGGTGATGCCGCGCGCTGTGGGCGCGAGCGTCACCAGATAGGTGCTTTCCAGGCGGAGCAGTGCGTTGGGCTGGAAGCTCAATTGCCGACTGTCGTCGGTCCAGGTGAACTTACCCGCCACGCGCTCACCGCCAAAGAGCAGGGCGAACGCGGCCTCGGTGCTGGCGCGATCCATGGGCTGGCTGAACTGAATGGTCACTGGCGCTTCCAGGCGCACCCCGCTTTGACTGGGGTAGGGCGAGACGTTGAGGATTTCTGGGGCCAGCGTGCTGAAGCGCCAGACGAACGGCTCATCGAGCGTCGCACCCAGGGGGTCGGACAGGCCGGCTTCTACAGTCACCGTGTAGGTGGTGCCTCCGCTAAGCGGTTTGGATGGCGTGAACTGGTAGATTGACGTGTTGATCCATTCACCGCGCCCCTCTATGGCCGGTTTAAATGCCAGCGGGTCGGGCAGACCCTCCAGATCGCCGGTGTAGACCAGGGGCACCACCGGGCGGTTGAAGGCAACCGTGATCGTCGCGTCCGCGGCCACACCTTCGGCATTTTCCGCCGGAATCACGGCGCTCACTTGCAGGTGACCGATGGCCTGCACGAAGAATTTATGCGCCTCTTCGAGCGCTACTCCGTCGGCAGAACGCGCGTCTGTGCTCAGCGTCACGGTGTAGCGGGTGGCGCGTTGCCAGCCGCCCTGGGGGATGGCTTGCAAGGTGCGTTCGTCCGGCCAGGTGAACCGCAAGGGAACCGCCGGAGTCATCTGCCAGGCGGCTTCGATGCTGGCCGCATCCATGGGCTGATCGAAGATCACCGTGACGGCCTGGTCGGTGAGTACTTCTTCACCAGGGTACGGCTGAATCTCGATAACGTGGGGTGGCAAGGGGGTGCTCCTTTCCTGGGCCAGTGACTGACTCACGCCCACCAGCAACAGGTTCAGCGCTGCCAGGCCAAACCTTATAAGGAGTTTTCTGGTATTCACAGGTGCCCTCCGTCATCATATAGCCTGCAAAGCAGTGTGTCTTTAGGACGTACCTGGGCTATGGAAAGTTCCGGTCGAACGGTTCGATCGCATTATAGGGCCGATTGGCAATCTGGGCTGTGTATCAGGGTAATCGCATCAAAACCAGCCAGCAGAGCCATGGGCAGAATAAGCTCAGGTGTGATCTTCTGGTTGACCTCACCCCCGCTCGGCGCTGGCGCGCCTCGCGCCCCCTCTCCGACGCGGAGAGGGGGCAAGCCGAGCGAAGCGAGGCTGGGGGTGAGGTAAAGCGGCAAGCGGTTTGAGGCAATCCCCCTGGGCTGTGTATGCCCAACTGCGATGGGTTGAGGGATAATATGAAGAGGGGCAGACATTTGTGAGGTATTACCTGGCAAAGGAGACGCTGTGAAGGAAGCAGACCGTCGCGTGGCAGAGGGCATCCTCTTCACCGACTTCTATCAATTGACCATGGGGCAGCTCTACTATCGCATGGGGCTGCACGAGAAGACCGTTCAATTCGATCATTTCTTCCGCGACTATCCCGACTACGGCGCACACAAAGCGGGTTACTGCGTCAACGCGGGCCTGGAATGGTTGCTCGACTGGATGGCCGAAGCGCGCCTGACAGCCGACGACATCGAGTATCTGCGCGCCCAGCAGGGGCGCACCGGGCGGCGACTCTTTGCCGACGACTTCCTGCAATGGCTGGCGGCCAACGGCACCTTTGAGGGCCTCACCATTCACGCCATCCCCGAAGGGCGCGTTGTGCACCCCAACGTCCCGCTGACGGTGGTGCAGGGGCCGATGGTGCCCGCGCAGTTGCTCGAAACAGCCCTGCTCAATCACCTGAATTACCAGACGCTCATCGCCACCAAAGCCGCGCGGATGCACGACAGCGGGCGCGGACGCCTGTTATTGGAGTTCGGGGTACGGCGGGCGCACGATCGGGGCGCAAATGCAGGGGCGCGCGCCGCGCTGATCGGCGGAGCGAATTTCACTTCGAACGTCGGCATTTCGCGCGTGCTGGGCTACCCGCCCAAAGGCACCCATGCGCACAGCATGGTGCAGGTATTCATGGCTCTGGGCATGGGCGAACTGGGCGCTTTCCGCGCCTACGCCGAACTTTACCCGGACGACTGCCTGTTGCTGGTGGACACCATAGATACTCTGCAGAGCGGCATCCCCAACGCGATCACCGTCTTCGAAGAGCTGCGGCGCAAAGGCCACAAACCGGTGGGTATTCGCCTGGATTCGGGCGACCTGGCCTACTTGAGCATTCAGGCAGCTAAAATGCTCAACGCGGCGGGCTTTCCGGACACGGTGATCGTGCTCTCGAACAACCTGGACGAGCTAGTCATCTGGCAGATCATCACGCAAATTCGCGATGAAGCGCCGCGCTGGGGGATTGACGCCGATCACCTGATCAATCGGCTGGTCTTTGGCGTGGGCACGCGGCTGATCACGTCGTGGGGCGAGCCGGCACTGGGCGGCGTCTACAAACTGGTGGCTGTGTGCGATGGCGGCAAGTGGGTACCGGCGATCAAGCTCTCCGATTCGCCGGACAAGACGCCGAACCCCGGCCACAAGCGCGTCTGGCGCGTCTACGATATGCGCGGCAAAGCCACCGCCGATCTGCTCAGCCTGGAGGACGAAGACCCGCGCGCTATGGATCGCGTGATCTTGCGCCATCCGTCCGACCACACCAAGTGTCGTGCCTTGGGCCGCGACGAGATTTCCGAGATCGAGCCGTTGCTGGTCGAGGTGCTGCGGCAGGGTAAGCTGGTGTACGACCTGCCCACTATTGAGCAGATGCGCGCTATTCGCCAGGCGGATATCGAACGGCTCGATCCAGGCGTGCGGCGACTGGTCAACCCGCACATCTACCATGTGTCGCTCACGCAGGCGCTATGGGATGTCAAGCAGTCTTTGGTGGATTCGGCGGCCCGGCTGAGTCAGTGATAGCGCCGGGTTCTACGGCCTGAATACCTGGCCCATTTGAGCGCTGCGGCGGGGCGTGCTCACAGCTCAGACGACCAGATGTCGCTTTCGTCCAGCACACGGGCGGTCGTCCAGCAGGCATGCGCCGCCCGCTCGACCGTTTCCGGCGCGATCGCGTGTATGGTGTCACTCACTTGCGCCCAGTGTGGAATCAGGCCAGTGACGCGGTCGTAGCCCATCAGGGCGACGGCGCGCAGGTCGCGATCGCGCAGCAGGGCGACTTCATCCAGCGAGAGCATGGGTTTGCCCATCAATCCCAGGTCAGGGCGGGCGTCGGCCACGCGCTCCATGACGCGCACCGCGTCGGGGTGGGGGTAGTAATAGGCGTAGGGGCTGATCCCGTGCCGTGTGACCCAGCACAACTCCCCGGCCCCCACATTGGCTACCACCACCCACAGAGCATCACGCCACGCCTCACCGTAGGCAGTCGCCAGCATATCGGCTCCGGTGGAGGTGGCCGTGCCGCTGCCGGTGAAGGCCAGCACGACCTCGGTGTGTTCCAAGGGATGGCGAGCCAGTGTGTGGGCCAGCCCCAGCAACACGGCGACGCCGGAGGCATTGCCAATCGCGCCGCTGACTTCTGGACCGCTTTCGTCGGCGATGGCCAGGCCTGCTGAGCCCAGGGCCGATATTCCTATCATCCCTCGTAGCCCGCGCCAGCGTCCTTTTTTGCCCGCCAGCACAGATAGCACACCGCCCACTAGCGCCATGAGCGTGATCCCGCCCAGCGTATAGGGCAGATGACGCGCAAGGCGGGGGTTAGTGGACAGACGGTGTACGCCTGAGTCCAGGTGCGCCAGAAAGACGACGCGGCGCTGAGCGCGGCGGCGCGGCGGGATACGCACGATCACGTTCTGCGATTCCCCGCGCGGCACCCAGGTTTCCCAGACCATCGGGCGGGCCAGGAAAGCGTCACGGCTGATGACGCTCAGCCCGGTGCAGAGCAACCCTGTGACAACCTGCGTCTGACGGTGGCGACGCAGTCCGAGGAGCAGACTCAGCCCTGCCAGAGTCGCCAGGGGAACTAGCCGGTAGCGCAGTCCGTCCACGCTGCGGAAGGGCTGACTGTTCGTTTCCCAGCGGGGGTTGATCTGCCGGATGGTCTCCTGCACATAGGCGGCGGCAGCGCGTTCGGCGGCGCTGGCCGGGCGACGTGGGCCGATGGTCACGCTCAAGTGACGAATGTGTTTGAGGAGCGCGTCGGCATTCAGATCGTCAGGTGCGTTCAGGTCAGCCATGGACTCCATCCCTGTCGCAAGGGAGACAACGCCCTGCCAGGCAAGCGCACGGATCACAGGGGCGCTTTCGCCGCCAAGTATGCCTCAACTCGCAGAAAATGGCACATGGCACGTCTGTTAAACAGGTGCGTGCAAAATGTGACAGGCAATTTGTGGCAGCCTGCTGCCCCTCACCCCTCAATCCCCTCTCCTTCGTGACGGCGTCGCGGGGCGAGGGGACTTGCTGTCTCTCGTGCGAGCGCTCCCCTTCGCCCACAGCGCAGGAGAAGGGGCCGGGGGTTGAGGGCCATCGGCTCAAGATGTGGGTAATGATAAGGTCTGAAGGAGAGGGAACCTTTGCGGATAGCCGAACGTCTTAGGTGTAGCACGGAGGGTTGTGTGCAGCGCAGCAGCTCATGAGCTACGAGGAGGCACGATCATGCGACGGTTGTGTATCGCTTTAGGGATAGTCATGTTACTGGTCGCGCAGAGTGGGCTGGCCCTGGCCACCACGCCGCCCGAAGCCCGGCTGCAACAGTCTGCGCAACGCGACAAAGGCGTGATCATCGAGGAACATCGGGTGAGTGTCGAGATTGACAATCAGGTCGCTGTCACGCGCATTGAGCAGGTGTTCTTCAACGACAGTTCCTTTGTGGCCGAGGGCACCTACGTCTTTCCGCTGCCGATGGGCGCGGCAGTCTCCGACCTGGTGATGTGGGTGGACGGCAAGCCGGTCGAGGCGAAGATTCTCGACGCAGACGAAGCGCGCCGCATCTATGACGAGATCGTCCGGCGGATGCGCGATCCAGCGTTGCTGGAATATGTGGGCGCGGGCGCGATTCAGGCCAGCGTTTTTCCCATCCAGCCGTACTCCGAGGTGAAGATCGAGATCGAATACGGCCAGCTACTGCCGGTCGAAGACGGGTTGGTGCACTACAGGTACCCGCTGCGCACTGAGCATCTGAGCCGTTACCCTGTAGAACGCCTGAGTATCAGTGTCAGTGTGCGTTCCAACGATCCTATCAGCACTGTGTATTCGCCCACTCACCGCATTGCCATCTCGCGCCAGGGCGAGTACGCCTTTCGAGTCGGCTACGAGAATACCTACGTTCGCCCCGAAAGCGATTTCAGCCTGTACTACGGCCTGGCGAGCGAGGAGATCAACGCCAATCTGCTGTCTTACCGCGAAAGCGCGCGCGAGGATGGTTTCTTCACCCTGATGATTGCTCCGCCGCTACAGGCCGATGCCGATCGCATCGTCCCCAAGGATGTGATCGTTGTCCTTGATCAGTCTGGCTCGATGCACGGCGAGAAGTGGGAGCAGGCGCGCAAGGCGGTCGAGTTCGTGCTGGAGAACCTGAACCGGCGCGATCGCTTCAATGTAATTGCCTTCAGTACGGGCTATCGCGTCTTTGCCGACGATCTGCAACCCGTGAGCGTGGCCGACGAAGCGATTGAATGGGTGCAGGGGCTGGAGGCCATCGGCGGTACTGACATTGATGGCGCGCTGAGCGAGGCCCTGCGCATGGCCGACCGCGAGCGTTCGACGGTGGTACTGTTCCTGACTGACGGCCTGCCAACCGAGGGCGAGACCGACGTGGCCAGGATATTGGCGCACGTGGAAAAGCTCGCACCTCCTAACGTGCGCATTTTCACCTTTGGCGTGGGCGATGATGTGGATACCTTCCTGCTCGACCAGCTCTGGCAACGTTTCCGTGGGGCAGGGACATACGTCCGGCCCGGCGAGCGCGTGGACGACGAGGTGAGCAGCCTCTACAACAAGATCAGCGCACCCGTGCTCACCGACATCGAGTTGGAAGTCGAAGGGGTGCGCGTGGAAGAGTTGTTCCCCGCCGAGCCGCTGCCTGACCTGTTTGCTGGCACCCAGTTGATCATCGTCGGGCGCTACCGCGATGGCGGCCCGGCGACGATCCGGCTGGAAGGCAATCTTGATGGACAGCGCAAGGTCTATACCTACGAGGTGGAGTTTCGCGAGCGCGCAGGCGGTGAGGCGTTCATCGCCCGTCTATGGGCCACGCGCAAGATCGGTGCGCTGCTCAATGCCATTCGCCTGCACGGCGAAGACCCCGAACTGGTGGATAGCGTGATCCGGCTGAGCATCCGTTACGGGATCATCACGCCGTACACGTCATTCCTAATCACCGAAGACGACATCTTCACGGAAGAGGGTCGCGAAGAGGTGCAGATGCGCTTCGAGGCCGAGGCCGGAGCCGCCTTCGCTGCTCCGTCTGGCGCGGCGGCAGTAGACGCGGCAGAAGCTGCGGCAGGGCTTTCTGGCGCAAACGCTCCGCTGAGCGCTCCTGCGCCTATGCCAACCATGGTGGCCCCTGGTGAGGAGACGAAGTTCGCGACCGGCGAGCAAGTCATCCGCTATGTGGGCGACCGCACGTTCGTCTGGCGCGATGGTGTCTGGGTGGACACGCTCTACGATGCCGATCGCATGACGCCAGAACGGATCGTCTTTCTCAGTGACGAGTACTTCGCGCTGCTGGATCGCGATCCTCAGATCGGCGAGTTTCTGGCGTTGGGCGAGCAGGTGCTGTTCGTCTGGGAAGGGCAGGCCTACCAGATCGTCCCGCAGTAGCGGACGAGTTTCTGCCTGGTCAGTATCTGGCGGCTGGCCTTTGGGCTGGCCGCCATGACTTTTGGGGCGCTTGTGAGCAAACCAGGGCCGGGCTACAATGCAGAACAATCACGGATGGCAACAAGGAGCGTGCCATGCGACACAAAGGAATCCTGGTGATGCTGGTGGCGCTGGTTCTGGCGGCGTGTGGCGGTGACGGCGCACAGGATAAGCAGAACACGGGTCGGCTGGGATTGTTCGACTGGAAGCGTGACCCACAGACGATTATAGTCCGCCTGGATAGCCGTCCGCTGGACGATAATCCGGCCTTCCTGCTCAACAGCATTCCCCCCTGTACTCTGTGGGGAGATGGGCGGGTGGTGTGGAGCACGCTCGACCAGTTCGGCTCTGAAGAGATTCTAGAAGGGCGAGCCAGCGATGCGGCCATCCGCGCCTTTCTGGAAGACATCATTGCGCGTGGATTCTATGAGTGGGAAGACGAACTGGTTTTCGCCAGCGAGACGACACCCGTGCTCGAAAGCATCACTGTATCGCTCTACGACGAAGTGCATACCGTTCGTCGCTATAGCTACTGGCCGCAGAACAGTTATGCGCTTATCCTGGAGAAATGTCAGCAGTTGAGCGATACACCGGTGCGGGTCTTGCCGACGGCGGGCTGGGTGAGCGCCTACCGTGTTCCGCGCAACACCTCCGCGCCTACCTGGCTATGGCCCTCCAATGCGCCTTTCACCCTGTCTGAACTGGCCGATAGCCAGGAGGAACGCTGGCTGGAAGGGTCATTGGCAACGCAGGTCTGGCTGAACGCACGCGAGCGACGCGGTGACGTGCAGGTCATTGAACGGTCGGGGGACGCCTACGAGGTGGCGATCGTCGTGCCGGGCTATTCGCGCAATGCGCTGGCACCGCCTGCCGAAGTCGCCAGTGGATCATGAAGGTACGCGGGGCGGTCCCTGGAAATGAGCGCGCAGTGGGGCGCGCTCGTGTTTTCACTGACGGAAAGCACTGGGACAGTCAGCGGCAGCGCCGTACAATAGGGCCAGGTTTATTCTTGCAACACTAAAGGATTGACCATGCTTCGTTCGTTGTTGCTTTATCTGTCAGAAGCTGACTGGGCCAGATCGCTGATCACCAATGTGGGGCCAGCTCACCGCGCGGCGGAACGTTTCGTGGCGGGCGAGTCGCTGGCACAGGCGCTTGAGGTAGCACGCCGTCTGAACGATGACGGCCTGGAAGTGACACTGGATCATCTGGGCGAGAAGGTTACCGATGAACAGGGCGCGCGTCATGCTACAGAAGATTACCTGACTCTGCTCGACGCAATAGCCAATAGCGGCGTGCGGGCCACCGCCTCGCTTAAGTTGACGCAGCTTGGATTGGATATTCGCGAGGGGTTGTGCCTGGAAAACATGCGCCGCATTCTGGAGCGCTCCCAGGCGACCGGCAATCACATCACCATTGACATGGAGAGTTCGGATTACACAGAGAGTACATTGCGCATCTATCGCACGCTGCGCCAGGACTATCCCAACGTCGGGATCGTGATCCAGGCGTATCTGTACCGCAGCGAGGACGATATACGCGCTCTGGCCCGCGAAGGGGCTTTCGTCCGTCTGTGCAAGGGCGCGTACAAAGAACCGCCCGACCGCGCTTTTCCAGACAAGGCCGACGTAGACGCTAACTTTGTGCGCCTGACCGAGCTTTTCTTCAGCGAAGGGGCCGATGTACCAGGAGCCTACCTGGGCATTGCCACGCACGACGAGAAGATGATCGCTGCGGCCAGGAACTTCGTCCGCGCCCATCAAATACCCTACGACCGCTTCGAGTTCCAGATGCTCTATGGCATTCGCCCGCACCTGCAAGCCCAACTGCGCGACGATGGCTACAAGGTGCGCATTTATGCCGGATACGGCACCGAATGGTATCCTTTCTTCATGCGGCGGCTGGCCGAGCGTCCGGCCAATGTGTGGTTCATCGTCCGCAATTTCTTCCGCCGTTGAGCAAGGCGCTGTATCTGGGAGGAAACTGTGCCGTTCGCGATCGAGAGTGTGCACCTGGGCGCGGTGAAGGTGATCGTGCCCACGGTCTTCGAAGATCACCGGGGTTACTTCATGGAAGCCTATCGCCGGGACCTGTTCGCCGAGATGGGCATCCCTGACGAGTTCGTGCAGGACAATCAGTCGTACTCGGTGCAGGGTGTGATCCGCGGCCTGCACTTTCAGTGGGATCCGCCGATGGGCAAACTCATGCGGGTGACACTGGGGCGCGCTTTTCTGGTGGCGGTAGACATTCGCAAAGGCTCGCCTACGCTGGGGCAGTGGGTGGGGATCGAGGCATCAGCGGAGGATCAGCGCCAGGTCTGGGCACCAGCGGGCTTCGCGCGCGGTTTTTGCGCGCTGTCGGAGGTGGCCGTCGTGCAATACAAGTGCACGGGACTGTACAATCCCCGCGCCGAGAGCGGCATCCGCTGGGATGACCCAGACATTGGCATCGCCTGGCCGGTGAAGCAGCCGATCCTGTCCGACAAAGACGCCCGTGCACAGACGCTGGCCGAATGGCTGGCCCGCCCGGAGTCCGACCATTTCACGTATCCCTGATTCTATTCGGAGAGAGGGGCTGACGATGGCGTTGAAAGGGCGCGCGACCGCCGAGGGGACCGCTGCCTACGCGGCCCGCCTGCAGCCGCCTTGTGCGGCGGAGCACTTCCGGCAGGGCGCGGGTGGGCTGACGCTCTCTTCGCTGGGCATGGGCACGTATCTCGGCGCGCCCGACGACGCGACCGACGAGCGCTATTTGGCGGCTGTTCAGCGCGTCCTGGCGGCTGGTGTCAATGTCATAGACACGGCGGTCAACTACCGCCATCAGCGCAGCGAGCGGGCCTTGGGGCAGGCATTGGCCGCAGCCGTGCGCACGGGTTCGGTTCGCCGCGACGAAGTGGTGATTGCTACCAAGGGAGGCTTTGTGCCATTCGATGGCGCACCGCCTTCCGATCCGCGTCGCTGGGTCTACGAACGCTATATCGAGCCGGGGTTGGTACACCCGCACGAGTTCGTCGCCAACTACCATCACTGCCTGGCTCCCGATTTCCTGGACATGATGATCGAACAGAGTCGACATAACCTGGGGGTAGAGTGCATTGACATCTACTACCTGCACAATCCGGAGACGCAGCGCATCAACAATTCGCACGAGACTTTCCGACAGCGGATGCGGGATGCTTTCGAAACGCTGGAGGCTGCGGTAGAGCGTGGCACAATTGCCCGCTATGGGGTGGCGACCTGGTCGGGCTTTCGCAGCCCGCCCGATGCGCCGGACTATCTGTCGCTCACCGAACTGATGGGCCTGGCTTTCGAGGTGGCGGGCGAGGCGCATCACTTCGCTGTAGTGCAAATGCCCTACAATCTGATCATGGCCGAAGCCTATGCGCTGAGCAACCAGCAACTGGGCGAGACTTTCGCCAGCCCCATTGAAGTGGCGGCGGAACTGGGGTTGACGGTGATGACTAGCGCCTCGCTCAAGCAGGGGACGCTGGCCAGCCCCTTCATGGCCGATCTGTCACCCTATTTCCCTGGCCTGCGCACTGACGCGCAGCGCGCCCTGCAGTTTGCTCGCTCCACGCCTGGCGTCACGACGGCGCTGGTGGGCATGAGCCAGGCGGAGCATGTCGAAGAGAACCTGCTGCTGACGACGGTCCCGCCGCTGCCGCCTGAAGCGGTCGCAGCGATGTTCTCGCCGCCGATGTAAACGAACGGGGCCTGCCTGGCCCCGTTGCTTTACTCTTTATCCTGGCGCGGACGGCTACTGTTGCGCCATCAGCAACTTCATGTATTGCGCACGTTCGAATCCGAAGGGATCGATCACGTTCTGCTGACTGACCTTGCCACGGAATTCGGCGAGCGATTCGTATCCCTTTTCCTCCATCCAGCCCTGAAGCTCCAGCAGCATGGTAGAAAGATAGGGCAGGCCGTTTTCCAGCAGCGCCGACGCCACCTGTACCACACTCGCCCCGGCCAGGATCGCCTTGACGATATCGCGCCCGCTGTGTACGCCTGTGTTCAAGGCCAGATCGAGCTTGGTGCGTCCATAGAGCAGAGCAACCCAGCGCAGCGGCACCTTCATTTCGCGGGGTGTGCTGAGCACCATATCGTTGGTCAGGGTCTCTTCATCCACGTCAATGTCTGGCTGCAAGAAGCGGTTGAAAAGCACCACGGCTTTGGCCCCGCGCTTCTCAATTTCGCGCACCACGTGCGGTGTCGAGGTGTAGTAGGGGCTGAGCTTGACGGCGACCGGGATAGATACCGCCTGCGTCACACTCTCCACGATGTCGAACAGGCGCTGTTCCAGTTCGCTGCCAGGCACGTCAGGATCGGTGGCCACCACGTAGTAGTTGATTTCCAGCCCGGCCACGCCTGTCTCCTGCAGTTGCTGAGCGTAGCTGACCCATGCGCCGGGCGAGACAGCATTGAGGCTGGCAAAGATCGGCATGTTAACTGCACGGCGGGTCTTTTCCACCCACATCAGATGTTCGCGCGGGCCGCCAGATTCAACTGGAGGATAGAATGAGGAGTGCACTTCCGGCGAGATGTAAGCGGCTCGCTCCAGGAAGTCAGCCATGGTCATCTCGTCGTGCTGAATCTGTTCTTCGAACAGCGAACGGATCACCAAAGCGCCTGCGCCGACCTCTTCAGCTCGTTTCACTTTGTCCACATAATTCGAGATCGAGCTGGCCGCTACGATCAAAGGGTTTTTCAGAGGAACGCCCATATAGGTTGTTGACAGGTCGGCCATTTTAGCTCCTTCGCAGTAGCACGACAGTGACTATACTGCAACTATACAGGTTTTCGGCACACCACTAGCAGTGACAAATACTAGAGGCTCGGTATGACGATAGACACAAAGCGAATGACCTGATCGATCTCCAGTCTAGATACTTTTGTCGGGTTTGACAAATGCTGTGTCTCCTGCTAAACTCCAGAATGATGACCCCACCCCCCATGGGGTGGGGGTGGAGGCCCCGATGGACGATAGAACGCGCCAGGAAGCTATTCACCGCCTGAAAAGTGTCGCCGGGCACGTCAATGGCATCATCCGCATGCTCGAAGAGGACCGCTACTGCATTGATGTGATCAAGCAGATTCAGGCGGCGCAGACGGCGCTCGCGCGGGTCAGCGAGAGCATTCTAGAAGCACATCTGCGCACCTGCGTCACTACTGCCATTCAGGGCGATGATGTGGCAGAGCGCGAGCGCGTGTTGTCCGAGGTGATCGAGGTCTATCGCTACTCCAACAGACCCTGACCATGGTGTCCTGCATCGTAGTTGTGAGGAGAAATGCTCATGCCTGCCAAGACCTTCGAAGTCCCCAATATTTCGTGCGGTCACTGCGTGATGACCATCAAGAACGAGGTCAGCGAGCTGACTGGCGTGCGGCGCGTGGAAGCCGACAAGGACACGCGTATGGTCACGGTGGAATGGGACGCGCCGGCTACCTGGGAGCAGATCAAGGCGCTGTTGGTTGAAATCAATTACCCGCCCGCCGAGACGAACTGAAGCCTTCGTAGTGTCTGTTCGGGATTGTGCACAGGGATGATCCATGGCTGACAAGACACTCACGTTGCCCGTGACGGGCATGACCTGCGCCAACTGCGTGGCGACCGTCGAGCGCAATGTGCGCAAGCTGGAGGGCGTCCGCGAGGCCAACGTGAACTTCGCCAGCGAGAAGATCAGTCTGATCTACGATGACTCGCTGCTGGGCACGGCGGATATCGTGGCGCGCATCCGCAAGGCGGGCTACGACGTGCCGGAGCAGACGCTCGATCTGGCGATCACGGGCATGGATTGCGTCAACTGCGCGGCCCATGTCGAGCGCGCCTTGCGGAAGGTTGAAGGCGTTATTGACGTGCAGGTCAACTTCGCCAGCGAACACGCCCTGGTAAGAGCTGCGCCCGGCGTTTCGTGGTCGGCGCTGGTTGCGGCAGTCGAGAGCGCGGGGTACGGCGTGGTGCAGGCTACCGGCGAGGAACCGCTCGAAGACGCCGAAGCTGCCGCCCGTCAGGCCGAGATTCGCCACAACGTGCGGCGCGTGCTGATCGGTGCGCTGTTCACCATCCCATTGTTCCTGCTGAGCATGGGCCGCGACCTGGGCGTGTTCGGTCACTGGATACATCAGGGCTGGGTCAACTGGCTGTTCTGGGCATTGGCGACGCCGGTGCAGTTCTGGGTCGGGCGCGACTTTTATCGCAGCGGTTACAAGTCGCTGCGCGGCGGCTCGGCCAATATGGACGTGCTGGTCGCGCTGGGATCGAGTGTGGCCTACTTCTATAGCGTCGTCGTGACGCTGGGGATCATGGGCGGGCACGTCTACTTCGAGACCTCGGCCAGCATCATCACCCTGATCGCCACCGGTGGGCTGCTGGAGACAATCGCCAAAGGCCGCACCAGCGCGGCCATCAAGGCGTTGATGGGCCTGCGGGCGAAAACGGCCCGCGTGATCCGCGATGGGGTGGAGCAAGACATACCGGTCGAACAGGTGCGCGTCGGCGACCTGGTGCGCGTGCGCCCCGGCGAGAAAATCCCCGTGGACGGCGTGGTGGTAGAAGGACACAGCGCCGTAGACGAGAGCATGATCACGGGCGAGAGTTTGCCTGTGGAGAAAGGCCCTGGCGATCCGGTCATCGGCGCGACGCTCAACCGGCAGGGCCTGTTCACCTTCCAGGCGACGCGGGTGGGGCGCGAGACGGCGCTGGCGCAGATCATCCGGCTGGTGGAACAGGCGCAGGGCAGCAAAGCGCCCATTCAGCGCCTGGCCGACCAGGTTTCGGCGATCTTCGTCCCTGCTGTGGTGACCATAGCCCTGATCACTTTCGCCATCTGGATGATCGGCACGGGCAATCTGACTCCTTCGCTGGTGCGGATGATCGCGGTGCTGATCATCGCCTGTCCCTGCGCTATGGGGCTGGCCACGCCGACCGCGATCATGGTGGGCATGGGCAAGGGGGCGGAGATGGGCATCCTGTTCAAGAGCAGCGAAGCCCTGGAACGCGCCCATAAGCTCACTGCTATTGTACTGGACAAGACGGGGACGCTCACCCGCGGCGAACCAGGCGTGACCGATCTGATTGTCAGCCCGCAGGCGGGCTTCGACGAGGATACGTTGCTCAACCTGGCGGCGAGCGCCGAACTGGGCAGCGAGCACCCCCTAGGCGCGGCTATCGTTCGCGCAGCGCAGGCGCGCGGGTTGACTCTGGTTCAGCCGCAACGGTTCGAGGCAGTCGCCGGGCAGGGCATTCAGGCGATGATAGACGATCGCGCGCTGCTGGTGGGCAATCAGGCTATGATGCAGGCGCGCGGCGTATATCTCAACGGCCTGGAGGCGGTCGCCGCGAAATTGCAGGACGAGGCCAAGACGGTGATGTGGGTGGCAGTGGACGACGTGGCGCAGGGCGTGATCGCCGTCGCCGACACCCTCAAGGAAGGAGCCGCCGAGGCAGTACGGCAGATGCACGCGCTGGGTCTGACGGTGGTGATGATGACCGGCGACAATGAGGCGACGGCGCGGGCCATCGCCCGCGCGGTGAGCATAGAGCGCGTCTTCGCCGAGGTCAAGCCCGGCGACAAGGCCGCCTATGTCAAGCAATTGCAGGACGAGGGCTATCTGGTGGGCATGGTCGGCGATGGCATCAACGATGCGCCAGCCCTGGCGCAGGCGGACGTGGGCATTGCCATCGGCACGGGCACGGACGTGGCCATGGAGACCGCCGATGTCACCCTGATCAGCGGCGACTTGCGCGGCGTGGCGCGCGCGCTGGCGCTCAGCCGCAAGACCATGCGCACTATCAAGGAGAACCTGTTCTGGGCCTTCGCCTACAACGTCACTCTCATTCCAGTCGCGGCAGGTGTGCTCGCTCCCTTCGCCTGGGCACCGGAGCTACTGCGGCACCTGCACCCGATTTTGGCAGCGCTGGCGATGGCGCTCAGCGACGTGTTCGTCATCGGCAATAGCCTGCGACTGCGCGAAGCCCGGCTGTAGCGGGGGTGTATGCAAAGGTTGTCAGCGGCTTTGCTGCGCCCGCTGCCCCTCATCCCGCGCTGCGGGGCAGCAGACTGCCGCAAATTGCCTGTCACATTTGCACACACCCTGTAGCGGATGCTGCCGTAGATGGCACGGACACCCGATGTATAATCAGGTGTCCGTTTTTCTTGTTGGTGCTTCTCGTTGCGCAGAGAGTGAACAATATGCCTGTTGCTGAGCCTGTTACCACCCTGCCGCCAGACTATCGAGAGGTCTATCATCTGTCCATCAAACAGCCGCTAGTCTGGCTGCCGGTGCTGCTGTTGACCATCGTGGCAGTGCTGATCTGCGGCGCGCTGAGCTTCACTCTGTTGGCAGCCTATGAGGCAAGCGGTGCGCCCCTGGCAATTGTTGACGTGCCGGAGGGTGCCGCGAGCCTGGTGGGTATGGCCTTGCTGTTGGGGGTGCTGCCGCTGCACGAATGGGTACATGGGCAGGTGATTCGCCGTTGCGGGCACCGGCCACGTTATGGGGTCACCTGGTATGCGCTGTTCACGACGGCGGAGAATGCCTACTTCCGGCGCGACGAATATCTTCGCGTGCTGCTCGCCCCCCTGTGGGCCATCACCCTGGTCGGCCTGGCGCTGCTCTGGTGGACATCGGTGGAAATGTCCCAATGGATCGCGCTGGCCGTGCTCGTCAACGCCTCCGGCGCAGGCGGCGACCTGTGGATGGCCTGGGTGGTGCGCCGCTTCGGGCCGGAGGCGCTCGTCCGCGACGAAAAAGACGGGATGCGCATCTTTATGCCGGAGCGTTCGTCTCATTCCCCCTGAGCGCGGAAGTGAGCGACGATCTGATCGATCGTGGTGTCCAGCGGGGTGGTGGGTTCCCAACCGATCACGCGCCTGATCTTGCTGATGTCTGGCACGCGCCGCCGCATGTCTTCGAAGCCCACTTCATAGGCCTGATCGTAGGGGATCAGCACGATCTCCGAGGTGCTGCCAGTGCGCGCCTTGACCCGCTCGGCCAGTTGGTAGATGGTCACTTCTTCGTGGCTGCCGATGTTGAAGACCTCACCGATAGCCGCATCGCAGGCGGCTAGGCGTGCGATGGCGTCCACCACATCGTGCACGTTGGCGAAACAACGGGATTGCTGCCCGTCGCCGTAGACCTGGATCGGCTCTCCGGCCAGCGCCCAGCGCACGAAGCGCGGCACGACCATGCCGTAGTGCCCGACCTGGCGCGGCCCGACCGTGTTGAACAGGCGCACGATGGTCACCGGCAGGTTGACCGCTTTGTGATAGGCCAGGGCCAGGAATTCGTCGAGTTCTTTCGAGGCGGCGTAGCTCCAGCGGCTCTTGGTGGTGGGGCCGAGGATGCGGTCGTCGTCTTCGGAGAAGGGCACCTTGACGCCCTTGCCGTAGACTTCGGACGTGGAGGCGATCAACACGCGCCTGCGGTAACGCCGGGCGGTTTGCAAGACGATCTCCGTCCCGCCGACGTTGATCTCCAGCGTGTCAATGGGGCTATGCACGATCGAGAACACGCCAACGGCGGCGGCCAGGTGATAGATCACATCGCATTCGCTCACCAGGCGATCCATCACGGCGGCGTGCCGGATGTCCTCGATGGCGTAGCGGAAGCCCGGCGTGCCTTCCAGGTGCGCGATATTCTCGAAACGTCCGGTCGAAAGATTGTCGATCACGGTCACCTGCTGCCCGCGTGCCAGCAGGTACTCAGCCAGATGACTGCCGATGAAGCCAGCGCCACCAGTGATCAAAGCGTGAGTCATGCAGCAGTCTCCTCCTCGTGCTGCACAGAGACCAGGGTAGAATGCGCGCTAATCATAGCCGGGGTCAGGTTGGGACGCCAGTCCCTTTAACCCTGGGCCGACGGCGGGCCAGCCTGGGGCAGGTTGGGGGCCAGCCAGGCCAGGAAAGCGTCTGCCGAGCGTGTCTGCATATACACCCGCCCTGGACCGGTCAGGTCTACCACCAGCCCTTCGCCACTGAGCAGGGTAGAGCGTACCCCGCCTGCGGTCCGCACCCGGAAGCCCATCCCTTCGGTGAAAGAAACCAGGTGCCCGGTGTCTACGGTGTAGCGCTGCCCAGGGGCCAGATCGATCGGGTGAATTGCGCCGTAGCTGGAAAGCAGCAGCAACCCCTCGCCGCGTGCCCGCAACATGATCAATCCTTCGGACGCGAAAAAGGTCTGTGCGCCGCCCCATTTGGCGTCAATGGTGATGCCCAGTGACGAAGCGACATACGATCCGCTCTGCACCAGCATAGACTCGCCGTACGTCTCCAGGATCATCATGTCGCCTGGCATGGCCGGGGCCAGGTTGATCTGCCCACCCTGGGCCGGGGCCTGGAAGATGTTGACGAAGAAGCTCTCCCCGCCGAACAGCGAGCGGGTGAGGCTGCGGACGACGCCTCCCGCGACACGGGTCTTGAGCTTCATCCCTTCGGTCATGCTGACCATCGCGCCGGATTCCACGCTGATTTCCTCGTAGGGTTCCAGATCAACGATCGCCATCGAATAGGACGGGCGGTACAGGATTTCTGCACGCATAATCGCTCTCCTCTATCGGGCTGATCCCTGGCCATAGTATAGCGCCGGATGGCGCTGGCGATCTAGGCAGGATCGTGTAGGGTGCGTGCAAAATGTGACAGGCAATTTACAGCGGGCGCAGCAAGGTCGCTGACAACCTTTGCAGGCTCCCGTCGTGTACGGGCAAAGCTGAACTCTCGCACCTTAACGGGGCTTTACGGCGATTTGGTCGCTCCTTGGCAAGGCCGGGGCATACTGAGAGCGGTTGAATGGCCCCCCATAGAAATTGCGCCAGGGGGCACCGGGCTTTAGCCCAGTGGGGAATGGCGCTTGCCTCCTTTCTTCTCTCGTGATACAGTTAGACTGTAGCCTGATAATAAGCACAAGTATAGGTACATCAGTAACACATGATTCGCACCTACAAG
>OGCI01000257.1_pt1 | contig 68420 bp, 57 predicted proteins | sample 1570021 | NCBI WGS metagenome assembly OGCI01 (sample SAMN06264664, study PRJEB24512) | hot springs metagenome | isolation source: Hot spring water | place: South Africa: Tshipise | collected 2015-06-21
TGGTGCTGGTGCTGGCCCATAGCGGGCGCTGTACGCGCGCGCCATGCTCGCGCAACCGGGCGAAACGCTCGCTTTCGAAGATTTCCTTAAAGTGCGCGTAGGCCAGTTTGGCGCTGGCGATGGCCGCCTTGCCCAGCAGGTTGCGGTTGGTCTGCACGTAATCAAAGCCGCCGCGCAGCCGACCGGCGCGAATGTTGTTCTCCAGGATGTTATCTACCACTGTGTCAATGCGGCTGAGGAAGAAACTGGCCACCGACGCCACGTGCGAGATGTCTTCTCCGGCTTCCAGGCGGCGTTCCAGGCCGCGAATGTAGCGCTGTGCGACCTCGATGTAGTTGGGGACGGAGAAAAGCAGCGTCACGTTGACGTTCACCCCTGCCGCGATGGCTTCCTCGATGGCGGGAAGGCCCTGGGGCGTGCCGGGGATTTTGATCATCACGTTGGGGCGGTTGACGGCCTGGAACAGGCGCTTGGCTTCGCTGAGCGTCTGCTGCGTGTCGTAGGCCAGGAAAGGCGATACCTCCAGGCTGACGTACCCGTCTTCGCCTTGCGTGCGTTCATAGACTGGGCGCAGCGCGTCGGCGGCGGCCTGAATGTCGGCAATGGCGAGCGCCTCGTAGATTTCCAGCACGTCCCGGTCGAGCAGGGTTGAGATCGCTTCGTCGTATTCCTCGCTGTCGCCGATGGCCTTGGCGAAGATGGTGGGATTGGACGTCATGCCCATGATGCCGTCGGCGATCAATCGTTCAAGCTCGCCCGATGTGATCAGGCTACGCTTGATGTAGTCCATCCAGATGCTTTGCCCGCACTTCTGTACTTCGATCAAGGGGTTAGCCATGCATCATGCCTCCTCAAAACAGATCGAACCGGAGCATACCCCCCAGACATAGCCAGGTACCCTTTCCGGTTGATCAGTAGAATACGCTAAAGGTGGGATCGGTTGCTTTCCAGGGCGCGCACTTTTTCATGGCGGCGCACGAAACGTTCCGTCTGGGCCTGGAACTGCGCACCGAGAAAAGCCTCGACCAGCTCCTGCGCCAGAGCCGGGCCGATGACGCGACTGCCCAGGCACAGCACGTTCATGTTGTCGTGTTCCACGCCCTGATGAGCCGAATAGGTATCGTGACACAGGGCAGCGTAAATCCCCGGTATCTTGTTGGCGGCGATGCTTGCGCCCACACCGCTGCCGCAGACCACAATGCCGCGCTCGGCAGTGCCAGCCAGTATCTGACGGGCGACGGCCTCGGCATAATCCGAATAGTCTTTGGGTTCGTCGGCATTGTCTGTGCCGACATCAATCACCGTGTGCCCGCCTTGCTCCAGGTAGCGCACCAGCGCGGCCTTGAGCGGAAAGCCGGCGTGATCGGCTCCGATGGCGATCTTCATGAGATGACTCTACTTCCTTCCCTACGTCCAGCGCTCAAACATCTTGATTATAGCGCGGTGCGGGCGAAAAAAGACAACGGCCCTGCCTGTGGCACTAGGGTAATCGCATCAAAACCAACCAGCAGCACCAGGGGCAGAAGTAAGCTCAGGTGTGATCTTCTGGTTGACCTCACCCCCGCTCGGCGCTGGCGCGCCTCGCTGCCCCCTCCCCGCGTCGGGGAGGGGGCAAGCCGAGCGTAGCGAGGCTGGGGGTGAGGTAAAGCGGCAAGCGGTTTGATGCAATCCCCCTGCCTGTTGCACAGTAGGGCTGTGTGAAGGGCTGGGAGACCGATTTAGCCGGGAGCTAGGGTGGGCGTTGGGCCGCTGACAGCAGGCGTGCTGGTAGGCGGTAGCGGCTGTGTCGGCGCGGGCGGCAGAGTGGGCGCGCCTCCGCCGGTGTCGGCCTGCCCACCCGTTCCGCCCGCTGGCGCGACTGGCTCTGTGGGCAGAACATCGGCCACGCAGCGGAAGCCAATGGCTGCCATGGGGCTGCCCGGTGGCCGACTCATGCGGTGCACCGCGCGCAGGAAAAGCGGGATGGTGTCCCAACTGCCGCCGCGGTGGACTTTCTCGGTGCCAGCGATTGGGCCTTTGGGGTTGGGTTCGGGCACGTTGAGCTTCTCGATGTAGTAGTTGGCCTGATACCAGTCATACACCCACTCGGAGACATTGCCCGCCATGTTGTAGATGCCGTAAGGGCTGATGCCGTTAGGGTAGCTGGTCACAGGCACAGTGCTCGCAGGTTGGATGATCGAGGACATGGCTCGTTGCCCGTCGAACTCGAAACCCCAGGGGTAAATGAGATTCTGCGGGCCACGCGCGGCGCGTTCCCATTCGGCCTCGGTGGGTAGGCGACGGTTGAGCGCGCTGCAATATTCGACTGCGCCCCACCACGTCACGTAGATCACCGGGTGTTGGGCCAGAATCTCGTTGCGGGCAGTGTAGGTGGTGCCATCGAAGTTGATGTAGCTGTTCTCCTGCTCCTGCATCGTCTGCACACACGGCTGACCCTGGCACCCTGTCTTGTGGCTGTTGGGGCCTTTCCAGTTGAGGAAGGTCACGTACTGCGCCACGCTCACTTCGTAGATTTCCATGTCGAAGCTATCTACGGTGGTCTGATGGGGCGGCGTTGAGTCCGAGACCCAGCTAAAGTCCTCGCAGGTTTTGCCATAAACAGCGCATTCCTGCATGGCCTGCGTCGCTTCCTCAACAGTAGTGCCCATCATGAATGTGCCGCCGGTCACGCGCACCATATCGGTCTTGATGGCGTCCAGTTTAGGCGGTATGGCCGGTGGTTGCGGCAAGCCCAGCGCGGGCGCTTCCTGGCCAGGCGGGGGCGTGCCCACGACAGGCGTGTCGAGGGCCATCGCCGCGGCAGCTTCCGCGCGAGTCGAGGTGGCTACAGTACGGGCCATTGCTACATCGCCCTCAGCAGTAGAGGTGTTCTCGCTGCTCAATTCAGCGCCGGGCAAAGGCGAAGGGGTGGGGCTGGAGAAGACGAGCGTGTCGCCCGTTGGAGTCTGAAACGTATCAGGCAATTGCTCACCAGGGGTCAGCGAAACCTCGGGAGCAACGGGAATGGTTTCTATAGCGCCCTGGGTGGCTGCTTGCTGCGTCTGTTGCAAAGCATTCTGCAGCGCCACTTCGGTCTCGTTGGGCATTATCTGCACCTGCGGGGTCGCGGTGCCTCCTTCCAGAATGGGGAACGACAGCGCTCCTATCGCATAGGCTCCCATGCACAGCACTGCCGAAAAGCCTATTCCCAGCACCAGCCCGATCAACAGCCATTGCCAGCCTGCGTCGCTGGTGCGTCGTCTGAGACTGCCGTAGTCTGATTTCATAGAGAACGGCTCCTTGACTCGTTTCCTCTGGCGGGCTGGCCGGAGACAGCCGCCGCACCTTTCAAATATACCGCTCCCAGGCGGGCGCACCAAACGCTTGACCTACGCTTTCTCACTGTTTCTCACCGAGTTCTCATCCTCAGCCGCGCTGCCTTGCAACAGCCGCCGATAGGTGGCCTGCAGTGTCAGTGCATCGGCCACGTGGAAGGGTTCCGGCGCTTCAACGCCGATTGTCCCTTGCGCGCCGCGATCAATCAGCGCCTGTAGCAGTTCCCGATAGCGCAAATCGGCTTCGTTGAGTGGCAAGTGATGCCGCTCGCCCCGCGGCCCATAGGCAATACCGGACAGGTGCGCGTGAAACTGGCGCAGCCCGCGCTCGCCCAGCGCCGCCTCGACAGTGTCCAGGATGCTCATGAATTCATCATAACTGTTGAGCTGACCAGTACGGGCGTGCAGGTGAGCAAAGTCTATACAGGGCAACACACCAGGAATATCGCGGCTCAATTGCAGCACCTCGTCGAGCGAGCCGAACATGGCGGGTTTGCCCATTGTCTCCGGTCGCAGGATCACGTCTACGCCTTCCGTGTCGAGGATCGCGCGTAGTTCCCGCAACTTTTGGGCGACGCGCTCGTAGACCTGTTCAGGAGGCTGGTCGTGATAGGAGCCAGGGTGGAAGACTATGTCGCGCGCACCGGCCAGAAAACCCTTGCGAGCGGCGGCCAGCAAGCGCTCGTCACTCTTGTGCATGAGTTCGGGCGTCTGGCTGTTCAGGTTGATATAGTAAGGGGCGTGAATACTGAGCGTGATCTGATGCTCCTGCGCGGCGGCCTTGATGGCTGCGCAGGTGTCGTCGGACACGCGCACGCTCTGCACCCAGGCAATCTCCAGATGATCCAAGCCCAGCAGCCGCGAGTAGGCTACGGCGGCGGGCGTGCCCGGCTGAGGTGTCGTCGAGGGGCTGCCTACCGTGCCGAAGCGCAGCAGTTCAGGAGTCGTTGAGTCTGGCATCGGGCATATCCTTTCCCCCTTGAGGGGAATTTGTAAAGAGAGCGGGCGATGAGAGCGAATTCTGCGACACGCCGCAGACAACGCGATCTGGCGCTGGCACTGGCGGCGTTCATGGTAGCGCTAATCTTCTGGCAGGTCGAGGGTCTGTATTGGCTCATGCTACCCTTTCGCCTGTTCGTGACAATGATCCACGAACTGGGGCATGGTCTGGCGGCTGAACTGACGGGCGGCGAATTCCTGCGTTTCACCGTGACCTCGCAAGGCGCGGGCCTGGCCTATACCCGTGGAGGGATGCCCATTGTGGTCATTCAGGCCGGTTACCTGGGCACGGCGCTCTTTGGCGCGGGCCTGCTGGTGTTGACACACCGGCTTCAGCAGCCGGGCCGCGTGGCAGTGGGGCTGGGCATCTTTCTGGGCATACTCAGCCTGGGATATGCCGGACTGCGCCCGACAGACTTGTCGGCGCTGCAGATCGCCCTGGTGAGCGCGGTCGGACTGCTGGCGGTCTACCTGATTCTCACTCGCGAAACTGACCGCGGGCGATTGGCTGGGGCTGGCACCGCAGCGCTGGCCGGAATGCTTTTCGCCCATTTCGCCGGCGACGGCTCGCTGCTGACACTCCTGGTAGGGCTGGGTAGCGCGCTGGCGCTGGTGGCGCTGGGGTTGTGGGCACGACGCGACGTGGTGTTGCTGGTGCTGACCTTCCTGGCTTTTCTCACTGGTCTGCAGGCCATCAGCGATGCCTGGGTGTTGCTGCGCATTGTCGCCAGGCCCGACACCTTGCTGCCGCTCAACGATGCCAGCGCCATGGCCGAGCAGGTGGGTGGCCCGGCAGCGGGCTGGGCGTTGCTGTGGATGCTCGCTGACGTGGCGATCATGGGCGCGGCGGTGACCTGCACCTTCAGGCGCTGATACCGCGTACCTCACGCAGGGGGGAGCGCATTTCCATTTTCGGGCGTGTCTTCGCTATCGGGAGGAGGGGGCGGGCCGAACAGGGCGTAGACCAACACGCCTGACGACGCGAGCAGGATTCCGCCGATGAAGACAATTGCCTGCAGGCGGCCCAGGAAGGGGCGGGTGGTGGGGGTGGAGGGATGGCTGCCGAAGCCCAGCACATCGGCCAGACCAGCCGCACCAGCGATCAGCAAGCCCGTCAACGTCAGGCGGACGCCAATTTCCTGGGCCAGTGTCGCCGGCTGACCGTCGTAGAAGGCTTTCTTGGCAAAGAAAAAAGCGCTGGCGAACAGAATACTGAAACCCAGCAGGATGACCAGCACCTGCAGCACCCCTACACCCGCCGCTGCTTCCAGCCCTACGATGCCCGGAAACAGGCCGATGAGGGTAATGACAATGCCCAACGCGCCAGTGGTAATGCAGATCTCGCTATAGCGTTGCATAATCTCTCGCCATCATGCCGGCAGGCCGGCTCGCAGGATGCGCAAGAAATTCCCGCCCAGGATCGCCGCTATGTCGGCGGGCGTGTAGCCGCGCGCTGCCAACGCCTGACCGATGGCCCATAGGTCGGCGGAGGTTTCGAATTCGACCGGTGTCGAAGCCGCGCCAAAGCCACCATCGAAGTCACTGCCAATACCCACATAGCGGGCACTGCCGGTGATCTGACAGACGTGATCGATCGCGGCGATCACGTGATCCATGCTGGCCGCGTCTTTGCGTTCGCCGAGACGCCAGTCGGGTAGTAGGAACAGGTTGTACGGCATGATCCCGACCGCGCCGTCGCGGTCGGCGATGCGGCGGATCAGGTCGTCGGACAGATTGCGGTCGGGGCGATCGGGGCGGAAGCGCAGCGGGTTGGCATGGCTGGCGAAGAGCGGCCCGTCATAGCGATCGAGCGCTTCCAGGCACGCTTCGGGGGCCATATGCGCTAGGTCGAGCACCATGCCCAGGTCGGCCATGGCTTCCAGCAAGGCGCGGCCCAGGTCGGTCAGCGGGCCGGGCGCTTTGGTGCCGCCACTGTAGCGCGTCTGCGTCCAGGCCGGGCCGACGACGCGCAGCCCTTCGGCGTACCATTCTTCGAGTTGAGCCGGCTCCAGGATGGGGTCGGCCCCTTCCATGCCAATTATCAGCCCCAGACGATGTTCGGTGACATCACTGCCGTCGCGCCAGGTGGCAAGCACCGCGTCCAGGTCTGCCTGCGTCAGGATCAGGCGCAGGCGCGGTTCTTCTTCGGCCAGACGATGATAGTAGGCAAGTTGTTGTCTGCCCCAGTGATGGGCTTCTTCGGGCGACGTATAGAGCACCTGCTCGTCCGGATACATCTTGCTCCAGGCGGGGGACACGAAGATTGAGGCGCACACTACTGCCACCCGCCCTACCAGCAGTTCCGGCAGGCCGACCATGCTGTGTCCGTAGCGCTGCAGGAAGACGGGGTCGGTCTCCTGACGGCGTCGCGCCCAGGCGCTCTGCCGGAAGTCGCGGCGGTTGTTGAAGTAGTTCCAGGCGATGTCTAGATGCCCATCCACGATGATAGGCGTTGTCACGTCGGTCATGGCGCGGTGTTGTCGTCTCCTTGCGGCGAAACCAGCGCATCCAGTTCGCGGTAATCCTGCACCTTCTGGCCGTTGATGAAGAAACCAGGGGTGCCGGTCAATCCGCGGCGCGTGAATTCCTGGCGAGCCTGTTCCAGGACAAGCTGCACGCTGTCGCTCTTGAGGCAGGTATCGAAAGCGGCCATATCCAGGCCCAGCGCCTGCGCACCTTTGCGAATACGGCGTGTGTCGAACGTAGAGGTGAGGAAGCGCTGCTGCCAGTCAAATAGCACGTCGGTCATCGTCCAGAATTGCCCCTGTTCGCCAGCGCAGAGTGCCCCCTTCGCCGCATCTCCGGCTCCCCAGCCAATGTTCGAAATGGGAATGAAAACAAACTGCACCTGTCCGGCGGAGATGGCATCTAGCAGGGCGACGAAGCGCCCTTCGTGAAACTCGCGACAATGCGGGCAGGCGTAGCTGGAGAACCCCTCTACCAGCACTGGCGCATCGGCGCGACCCAGCCGCGGAAAGCCCTGTGCAGTGTAGCCCTGTTCCAGGTCTGCGTAATGGCTGCCCGCGTTTGCCGGAATGGGCGCATCGAGGGGGCGTAACAGGTAGTAGAGCGCTCCAGCGCCGATAACGATGAGCAGCAAGCTTGCGATGATCAACCAGCCACGGATGCGGATGCTGGCAGCGGGAGCCTGAGGTTGCTTGTACGACGGCGCGATCTGTGGCATCAGCGGTTTCCTTCGCGGCGCGGGGTCTCACATCCAGCGGCGCACGATGTGCAGCAGTTCGGGCAGGGAGCGGATGGTTGCGTCGGGCGTCACTTCCAGGCCGTCCGGCAACCAGCGGTGAGACTGTTCGATCCACACGGCTCGCAAGCCCGCCCCCTGAGCGCCCCATACGTCAAAATACAGCGTGTCGCCCACGTATACCGCTTCGTCCGGCATCAGTCCCAGCGCTTCCAGACCCAGCGCAAATATCTGTTCGCCCGGCTTCCAGGCGGCCACATCGGCGGAAAATACCAAGTGCTCCAGGTGCGGCAACAGGGCGAAGCGTTCCAGGTCGGCGATGTGATAGTGTCCCGGCCAGTGCGTGTTGGAGATCAGACCGACACGCAATCCCTGCCCGCGGAGAGTGGCCAACGTTTCGGCTGCGCCGTCCAGCGGTCGCACGTGAGCTTGAATGGCGGCCATGTAAGCATGGGCGGCGCGTTGGATCAGGGGCGGGGGCGGGTCGGGGACATTCCACAGGGCGACCATCTGCTCGATCTGCTGCTCGATTCGGAAATTCTGTACCTGTCGCCCCTGAGCCACGATAGACGCCCACAGCTCACGGGCATGGTGCCAGGCTTGGGTCAGCGCCCGCTCGCGGGGCGGCAGATCATAACCGGCTTCTTGCAATAGGGTATAGACGCCCGACGCCCCAACCTTCTCGGTGTCTTCCCAGTTGGCACCAGAAGCGCTGTAGTGAAGTAACGTGCCGCCCATGTCGAACAGTACGCCGCGTACAGGCATGTCGTTCTTCTCCCCTTTTCTCAACTGCGCAGATAATGGGCCAGCAGATGGGCGCAGTGCAGAATGCTGTCCTGATGTGTGCGCTCATAGGCGTGTGAAGCATCTACGCCCGGTCCGATCAAGGCGACCTGAGCCTGGCCACCGCTGAACCAGTACGCTTCGCCGTCGGAACTGTAATACGGGTACACGTCCACTTTGTGGGGAATGTCCGCCTGACGAGCCAGCGCACACAGTTTTTGTGTCAGGCCAACGTGATATGGCCCGCCCGCGTCCTTGGCGCAAATGCCGACGCTGAACTCGTCCGAGTTCTGGCCCTCTCCTACGGCGGCCATGTCTACGGCAACGAGTTCGTGGAGATCGGCGGGGAATCCGGCAGCGCCACCGTGTCCAGCTTCTTCGTGAGTGGCGATGAGCACGGTGACGGTCTGTGACGGGCGCAACCCAGCCTGACGCAGCCCCAGGAAGGCTCCGTAGATGGCAGCCACGCCCGCCTTGTCGTCCAGGTGACGCGAGCGGATGAAGCCCGTGTCGGTCAGCTCGACGCGCGGGTCAATGGACACGAAGTCGCCCACCTCAATGCCCAACGCGCGTGTGTCTGCGGCGCTCTGGGTACGGGCGTCGAGGCGCACTTCCATCGTCTCCTCAGTGCGCTTCTCCTCACCACCCTTGCGGCTGATGTGAACGCTGGCATGCAGGGGCACGACTGTGCCACGGTAGCGTTGGCCACCCGCCGTGTGAATGGTCACCCCCTCAAACTCCACCGCATTCCACATGAAATGCCCGATTTGCGTCAGCTTCAGGCGGCCATTGGGCTTGATCTCTTTGACCATCAGGCCGAGCGTGTCCACGTGAGCGGTCAGGCCGCGCGGCGCATCGTTGCGTTCACCTGGCCAGCGAATGATCAGCGCGCCCTTAAGCGTGTGCTCAAACATCAGACCGGGGATGTCCAAGGCGGCGAAGGTCCGCTCGACGCAGGCGATCGCTTCTACGCAGTAACCGGTAGGGCTGGGTGTATTCAGCAACTCGACGAGGAACTCGAGGACACGCGATGGGTCGGGACGCATAAGGCTTTTCCGCTGGGATTAGACCGGGTAACCGCAGCGAAGTATAACCCGACATGCGAGGCCTGACGAACCGTTTAGGGCAGCAAAAGTTGTCCCTCTGGATAGTCCGCTTAGATAGCGGCGATAGGCCGTTCAGTGTACGGTGATGGTGGTCAGGACGGCGTGATCGCCTATCGGTGTCCCCGCGCTATCAGTCACGGGCAGACGTTCGGCGGGCGTCTGCCACCAATAGACGGCGAGCCACAGTTCGTAGTCACCGGCGGGCAGATCGGGGGGCAGGGCGATGCCGTGATTGTCGCGCAGCCACGCATCAAGGGGCCAACTGGTCATCGGCGCGAACCCGTTGACTGGCAGGGCGTCACGCTGTGCTGCCAGACGCCCGTCTGCTGACATCAACAACAGGGCGACGGTGTAATCCCGCTCGATCGGCGCGATGGCCTGCCAGAGCAACGAAACGGTCAGCGTTTCTCCAGCCCTGGCGAAACCCTGGCCGGGCAGGTCGAACCCTACCAGGCGTGTGCTGCCGCCGAAGGTTACATTTGTCAGATGATCAGGCCAGGCGGCCTGGGTAGGCGGTGGCGCAGGGGTGAGATCGAACAGCACAGCGCGGGCCAGGTCGCTGGGGGCGATCTCGCGCACGGGGAAGGTATGACGGGCCAGGTAGTGCTCAAGGGGGCGCACCGACCAGGGCATGGCGCGGCTGCTGTCCAATACCAGCCACAAGCGGGCGTGATCTCGCCCCAGGGCATTTGTCACCAGCGCCGAAGAAAGATGGATCAACTCGTCCGGATTATTGGAGATCAGCAGGGGGGGCTGTTCCGGGCTGAACCGTTCGCCAGGGGCATAAGGAAGGGTGTAGACAGTTGGAGCACGGCGCTTGTAGTAGTTCATGAAGAATTCGGCGTAGCGGCTGTTGTTCAGCACGATCACGTCGTCCACACGGGCTTCGCGCTGCAAAGCTGTCAGCAGTGCGCGCGCTGGCTCGAAATCGCCGTAGTAGCGCGGGTCGCGGTGAATGGCGTAAAGTCCGCCCAGCAAAACGACAACCGTGCCCAATAGCAGTCCGCTGATCCCTGCGATAACCCGGTGTCTGCTGAGCATCTTGTGACGTAGCGTCCACGCTGCCCAGCCCAGAGACGCGATGGCCAGTCCAACGCTCAGCGCGGGCAGCAGCCAGACACCGCCTGCCCTGGCATGGCTCCAGGCGATGTCAGGAGTCACGTCGCCCAGCAGTTGTGCCGAGACCCTCAGCGGCGACCAGTGCAGCGACCACACGCCCTCTTCCCAGGGGACGACAGGCGGCGTCTGGCGGGCGAGAGTCTGGTAATAGGCGTCAATGGGCACGAATACGCCCAGGACTTGCACGCCCAGGCTCAGAGCCACTATCAGCAGTGCTCCGACTCTCGCGTTGCGCGACGCTCCCTGGCCCATCAGACGGTCGAATACGGGCAGCAGCCACAGCGCCAGGAAGGGGGTGAGGGGTACCATATAGCGCGGCCCCCAGCCCCGCCCACCGTACCACTGGGGGGTTCCGAGCACAGCGGCATAGCCGACAACCATCGTCACCAGGGCGACCAGCGGCACGGCGACCTGTCGCCAGCGATGTTGACGGGCCAGGGCGGGTAGCCCGGCCAGGCCAAGCAGCAACACGGGCGAAAAAAGCCACAGGCTGCGGGCCGGACTGAACAGGTAACCCAATATTCCTTCGCTCACTTCGGGCAGGTTGGTGCGGGCCTGCTGCAAGCGCTGGACGAAGGCGTAACGGTTGGATATTCCGAACAGAATGTCGGCATTGAGAATGACCAGGATCGCGCCCCCACCGATACCGGCGATGATCGCCAGCGCTATCACTCGTTTCCGTGTCAGACGTATGCGCCCCGGACGTGAGGGCAGTGCTTCGACAAGCGCCGCCGGCAACAACAGCAGAGCCGCTTCCTTGGCGAGCAGGGTGAGACCAATAGCTACCGCGCTGGCCAGGGCGCTTCTAAGCGCGGGTTGTGCTGCGGAAAGCTGCTGGCGGGTGCGCAGGATCAGGTAAGCGCTCAGCAGCGCTAGCCAAGTGAACAGCGGTTCGCGGAAGAACGTGCGGCTATAGGGCCAGGCGATGGTCGCCAGACCGAAGGCCAGCGCAACCAGGGCGGCGACACGCGCCCGGTAGCCCAGCGCCAGCCCGTAGGCGTACAGCGTGCCCGCAGTTAGCGCAGTGACCAGGGTGTTGAATAACCACACTGTATGTGCCAGGCCGATGGCCGGTAGCCGCTCTGCCAGCAGGAAAAGCGGAGCAGCCAGGGCGGGTTGTAGTGGCTCAGCGTCTGCGGCGGGGGGAGTTACCTGGCTGAGCGACAGCGGCGGGTAGGCGTCGTACTGGTAGTTCTGGGCCAGATTGCCTTGCCGGGCCAGGCTCTCCGTGGCGTCGAAGAGGAACCATTCATCACGGCTGATCGCATACCCGTTGAAGGTGAAAAAATAGACGGCGATGAGCAAGACAACTACAAATACTCCCAGTGCCGTGCGGTAGGCTGGTGACTCTGAGGCTGACGCGGTCATCGCCGGATGCTCCGCTTGCCGGCGAGCAGCTCGCGGTAAAGCGTGCTCAGATCGCTCACCAGCCGGTCTATGCCGAACTGCTCAGCCACGCGCTGTCGCCGTTCATCCGACTCTGTTGACCTGTCGGCCAGGGCGGCCAGGATTGCCTGAGCCAATGCCTCGGCATCGCCAGGGGGTACCAGCGTGCCCAGACGCCCGCCATCGAGCAAATCGGGCACTCCGCCGACCGCTGTAGCTACGGCGGGCACACCAGCGGCCAACGCTTCGATGATGGATACCGGCGTACCTTCGTTGTCCGACGAGATGACGAGCAGATCAAGGTCGCTGTAAACAGGGCATAGGTCGCGCAGAAAGCCGGTGAAGGTTACCGCCTCTGCCAGGCTCAGGCTTTGAGCCTGAGCGACGAGCGTTTCGCGCAGTTCGCCGTCGCCGACGATGACGAAATGGGCATCCGGCAACGTCTGGCGCACGCGCTGTGCCGCCTGCAGAAAGAGGGAATGATTCTTAATCGGCACCAGCCGCCCCACAATGCCCACCAGAGGAGCATCGGCGGGCAGATTGAACCGGCGGCGGAATTCGCCGAGATGACGGGGAGTTGCAAGATACCGCGACAGATCGGGGCCTTCCGGAGCAATAACGATTTTGTCGGCAGGCGCAACCTGGTAAAGAGAGCTCAGTTCTTCCCTGAGTGAAGGACTGACGGCGACCAAGCGGTCGGTGAGGCGCGCTGTCAGGCGTTCTAGCCATAGAAAAAACGCAGTCTTGTGCGGGCCGAAATAGCCATGAAAAACGTGTCCGTGAAAAGTGTGCACTCGCACTGGGGCGCGCGCCAACCAGGCCGCGGTCCTGCCCACAAAACCTGCTTTGGCTGTGTGTGTGTGTACCACATCCGGGCGCAACCGCCGCATGAGCCGCCACAGCTTGAATAGTGTGATCAGGTCGCGCAGCGGCGATAGCTCGCGCCCCAGTTCTGAGATATAGATCGGAGTGATGTTGTAGACATCAGCCAGATAGGACATGTCGCCCTCGTGCGGTCCGACACGTCCAGAGACCACAGTTGTGGTGAAATCAGGAGGGCGCATCCGGTCGGCAAGCAGGAGCACCTGCAAAGCTGGGCCACCCACATTCAGTCGGGCGATGACGTGCATGACGCGGATCGGGCGGTGTTCGCTCATGAGTTTGGAACCCCAAAGTGTGCTAGACTTCAGTCCTGGTTGTGCAAACGTTGGTATAAGGCCAACGTGTGCTCGACCATACCGGCGGCAGTGAAGTGGGCTTCAAGCCGCAGACGGCCAGCTGTACCGCGTCGTTGTCGCTCAGCCGGGTCGGTCAGTGCTACCCGGATCGCTTTTGCTAGCGTGCTGGCATCTCTGGGAGGTACTAGCCAGCCCGTTTCCCCGTCGAGCACGATCTCCGGGATAGCACTGACCCTGGTGCTGATAATTGGTAGGTGATAGGCCATTGCTTCCAACAACACTAGGCCGAAGCCCTCCCACAGCGACGGTGCCAGGAATATGTCCAGTCCAGCGAAGACAGCATAGGCATCACGTCTCCAGCCCAGAAAATGCACTCGCCTAGCGATTCCCAGCGCTTCCGCTTCGCGTTGCAGCGACTGGCGCAGCGGGCCATCGCCGGCGATGACATAATGCGCCTGAGGGAATTCCGCCGCCACAGCAGCAAAGCCGCGCAGCGCATAGCTCAGCCCCTTCTGCTCTACCAGACGGCAGACCGAGCCGAGCAGAACCGTTTCGCTAGGCAGGCCCAGATTGGCTCGCAGGTCGTGGCGGGCTGTGGGCAGGGCAGGTAAGGTTGCCGGGTCGAGGCCGTAATGGACGGTTTGAATTCGTTCGGCAGGTGCACCTTCAATTCGGATGGAGAAGTCACGGATAGCGTGCGAAATGGCGATGCCTGTGTCAGTATAGCGCCATAGCAGGTGATTGAGCAGGCGCACAGGCAGGCGATAACGAAAGCGATCGTCGTTGTGGCGCGAGCTGATCACATAGGGCACGCCTGCCAGCCGCGCGGCGATGGTGCCGTAGAGGTCGGCGTGAATCAGGTGCGTGTGAACGATGGACGGGCGTTCACGGCGCAGCAGCCGCGCCAGTCGCCAGATCAGCGTGATATCGGCGTCGTGCCGGATGGTCAGCCGGGTCGTGGGGATGCCCAGGGCGCTAGCCCGGTTGATCAATTCCTGCACCGGTTTTCCTGGCTCGACCAGCAACCACAGGCGCGCATCTACATCGCGGGCGCGCAGGCCCGGCAACAGTGCCAGCAGATGATTTTCTGACCCGGCAATGCCAGTTACTTTGGAAAGATGGACAACACGCAATCCGGCCATGGGCGGGCAGATCAGACAGGCATTTGAGTACGGTACCAGGCCAGCGTGCGCGCCAGTCCTTCGGAGAGCGAGATCAGCGGCTCGTAACCCAGCCTGTCGCGTGCCTTGTCAATGGCCGCGCGGGAATGGCGCACATCGCCCGGACGCGGGGCCACGAAGACCGGAGTAATGGAAGTGCCCAACAGCTCGTTGAGAATGTCAATCATCTCCAGCAGGCTGATCTGCCCTCCGCAGGCAATGTTGAAAACTTCGCCCGAAATGCCCGGCGTATGACAGGCCAGCAGCGTGCCGTGCACTACATTGTCAATGTAGGTGAAGTCGCGTGTCTGCAAGCCGTCGCCCTCGACACGGGGCGGGTCGCCGCGCAGCATGGCCGTCACGAATTTGGGGATGACAGCAGCATAGGTCGAAAGCGGGTCCTGGCGCGGGCCAAAAACGTTGAAATAGCGCACTGTCACAGTTTCCAGCCCGTAGACCGTGGCGATAGCCTGGCAATAGTGTTCGCCCGCCAGCTTAGCCGCAGCATAGGGTGAAAGCGGTTGCGGCAACATGTCTTCGGCCTTGAAGTCGCTTTCGACATCACCGTAGGCTGAGGACGAGCCGGCATAGACGACGCGGCGCACGCCCGCGTCACGGGCGGCGAGCAGCACATTGAGCGTGCCCGTGACGTTGTGCTCATGGCAACTCAGGGGATCATCTACAGAGCGCGGCACCGAAGCCAGCGCCGCCAGGTGCAGGACATAGTCTACACCGCGCATGGCTTCGTCCAATGCGGCGCGATCGGTGATACTCGCTTCGAAGAGTTCGATATGATCGAGGGAGAGGGCCAGATTCTCGCGTTTGCCGGTGGAGAAATTGTCAATCACCCGCACCCGATGCCCCTCGCGCACCAGGGTATCTACGATGTGCGAACCGATGAATCCTGCTCCGCCAGTGACCAGATAGGTCTGTGTCGGGCGAGTCTGCATAAGTAACCTCCCCAGGTGCGAAAACGTTCAGGAACGGTGTTTGCTGCGAATGTAGATGCGTTCCAGAAACAGAAAAGCAGCGATGGCCACCAGCGCAATCCCTGCGCCGATGCGCAGGCCATTCTCGATGCTGGCCGTAGAGAGCGCGACTGCTACCAGCCCTAACGCCGCGCTGACCGCGTACAGGGTCAGGACGGCTGCGCGCTGACTCAGTCCCAGTCTCACCAGGCGGTGCGAGGTGTGATCCTTGCCGCCCTGCATGGGAGAGCGACCCTCGCGCAGGCGGGTGAAGACGACCAGCGTAGTGTCGAAGATGGGCAGGCCCAGCACTACGACCGGCACCATCCAGGTGATCACCTGGCGCTCGTCGGGCACGCGGAAGTCTAGCTTGATGGCCAGTACCGAGAGCAGGAAGCCCAGCACCATGCTGCCCATGTCGCCCATGAAGGTCGTGGCGGGGTTGAAGTTATAGATCAAAAAGCCTACCGAAGCGCCCATCAAGGCGGCGGCCAGGCTGCTGACCAGGCTCAGTTCTTCGCGCACGGCCATGGCGAAGAAAAAGAACGAGGCAATGGCTGTGATGCCTGCGGCCAGTCCGTCCATGTTGTCCTGGAAGTTGAGCGCGTTGGTGATGCCAACGATCCAGAACAGCGTCAGGGTCACGTTGAGGATATCGCTGCCAAAGATGCGCACATGGATACCGGCGGCGATCAACACCGCGGCGGCGATGATCTGCCCCGCCATCTTGACCAGAGGAGACATGCCCTGGCGGTCGTCTACGAAGCCGACCAGCACCAGCCAGGTGGTACCCGCCAGGATCGCGCCGAATTCCACCAGGTAGAACGGCGGGCTGAAGAAGACCAGCGCCAGCACCAACGCGCCGTAGATGGCCAGGCCGCCCAGCAAGGGGGTCGGGCGCTGATGGACTTTGCGCGCACTCGGCTGATCGAGGACGCCAAAATGAAAGGCCAGGCGGCGGGTGATGGGCGTGAAGCCTACGGCTGCCGCGAAGCCCGCAATCATCACAGGGAAGAAGTCGGTCATGTCCACTGTCTACTCATCGTCACGGCTCTCGCTCGCAATGGTGCCACCCTGGCCGTGTTTCAGTCGGGCGGGAGTATACCGTAGCGGATCGCGTGACACAAAACAGCGCCAGGTTGTCCCGGCGCTAACTACTCCGTGAAATACCATTATACTCCCCGCTGCGCGCTTAGAACAGGCTGAGCTGCTTTGGTGGGGGTTCGTCGTGCGCGTTGCTGTTGGTGGCCTCGACTTCCTTGAGCAGATCGAGCATACGTCGGAAGTCGGCTTCCATGGCCGGGCGCAAATTCATGTTGCGCAGGACGGCTGCGGGGTGAAACATCGGATAGTAGATGCGCCCGTCTGCGCGACGTGGCTGCCCGTGAATCTTGGTGATGCGCGCGGTCGGCGGGAAGAAAAGCGCCATGCTGAAACGCCCCAGCGTCACAATGATCTTGGGGCGGATGATCTCGATCTGGCGGTTGAGATAGGTCTTGACACAGGTGTCAATTTCCGCGGGCAGAGGGTCACGGTTTCCGGGCGGACGGCACTTGACCACATTGGTGATGAAAACGTCGTTGCGGGTCAGACCGATCATGGCCAGCAATTCGCTCAGGTACTTGCCCGACGCGCCGACGAAGGGCAGCCCCTGCTGATCTTCGTGATAGCCCGGCGCTTCGCCGATGAACAGGATTTCGGCGTCGGGGCGTCCTGCTCCGGGCACTACGCGCGTGCGGGCGCTGTAGAGGGGGCAGGCCTGGCAGGCGCGTATTTCCTGGGCGATCTGCTCAAGAGCGGCCCGCCGTTCTTCCAGGCTCAGGGTATCGCTCACAGGAAGCTCCTCTCTGGCTCGTAGACATGGGTGAACTGATCGTCGAACTGGATGCGGCTGGCAAGCAGTTGCCAGCGTGTGTCCAGGCGCTGAGCATAGGCCGCGTCGAGCGGGCGCAGTTCCATGAGTAAAGCATCCTCACCGTCGTCGCGGTAGTAGTGCCGACGACGCCCGACGACCTGGTATTCGTATTTGCGGTAGAGCGCCTGAGCTGTGGTGTTGCTCTCACGCACTTCCAACACCGAATACTCGCCGTGCAGCAGGATAGCGCGTTTGAGCATACTGGCCAACAACAGTTCGCCCAGGCCCTGCCCGCGGAAATCGGGATGAACGGCGATAGTGCTGATATGAGCCTCACCGGCGATCAGCCAGCAGCCCCCATAACCGACCAACTGCCCGGCTGGTGTTTGCCGGGCAAAAAGGCGCGGCAGCCAGCGCCAGCGTTGTGCAGGGTGGCTGACGGGCGAGGCCAGCTCCAGCACGACCAGATACGAGGTGTCGCGGTTGGTCAGTTCAAAGCGATAGGCATTGGCCGACCAGGGTGTACTGAACGAAAGTCGGTCAATCTGCACAACCTGCTCGATGTCGCTCAATCGCATCGGGCGCACAGTCACCTGGAGCGTCATGGGTGAGGTGCTCCCGGCTGATGCAGGTAAATGGGCACGACGGTGCGCGGGTCATCCGCCTGACCAGCGGCTAGGCGTGCCCAGGCGATTTGGGCCAGATAGCCCGCCCGTCTCAGACTGACGGCGGGGGGCAATATCTGCACCGGTGCATGGCTGGCAGCCAGCACCAGGTAAGCTTGCTCGTCAACTTCGCCTGCCACCAGGGTGCTTTCACTGATGTTCGCGAACAGATTGTCCCAGGTAGTGACTTGCGCCTGATCGGTAGCGATCCAACCGCCGTTCTGATGACGGAAAGTCTGGGCACACACGCGCCCGCGCCCTGCCTGTACCAGGGCGATTAACGGCTGCGTAGCCGGGTGGACGGCTGCCGCGACAATCTCCAGGGTGGGAACAGCTATCAGCGGGATGCCCTGGGCCAGCGCGATCCCCTTGGCTGCTCCCATACCGATGCGCAGCCCTGTGAATGAACCGGGTCCTTGAGCCACTGCCACTGCCTGCAGATTGGACGGGCTGAGCCGCAACTGATGAAAAGCTGCGCGGATGGCAGGGGATAGCTCGGTGGAATGGTTGTTGGCTGTCAGCCAGGTGGATTCCAGATACAGGCGCTTGCCGTCGTGCAGCGCCAGACTGATGAAGCGCGTCGCAGTGTCAATGGCCAGGATCAACGCCGACGCCTCCTCAAGGGTTGATCGTTTGGGACAGGCGGGCCTGCAGAGCGCTCAGCAGGGATTGGTAGCGTTCACCTCTGGCTTCGAAGGTAAGCTGACGCTCCTGTTCGCCCACAATAGCGAAAGCCACCCACAGATGCTCCGGCGGCAATGCCGTCTGGATGTTCTCCGGCCACTCGATCACCACGAAACCCTCACCGTGCCACAGGTCTTCCAGGCCAATGCCCCAGGCATCGGCAGCGCCGTGCAGGCGGTAGCAGTCCACATGATAGAGGATGGCGCTGTCTGCGTCGCGGCGATGCTCGTGAATGAGCACAAATGTGGGGCTGGTGACTGACTCTAGCGCGCCCCAGCCGCGCCCGATACCCTGGGTGAAGGCAGTCTTGCCCGCGCCCAGGTTGCCAGAGAGGCAGATCACATCGCCGGGGCGCAACAGTTCTCCCAGCGACGCTCCCAGCGCTTGAGTCTCAGTGGGGTGATGGCTGATGAAAGTGAGAGATGAGGCAGCAACGGTTGCCACGGTTTTACACTCCTGCTGACTGAGCTATTCATTATACAGCGCAGCCAGACTGTGACAACCGTTTTGTGACCGCGGCTCTGCGGTGCGCCTGAAACTCAGGCCCAGGCCAACGGGTCACCGTACATCTGATGTTCGACCCAGCGGGCGATGTAGGGGTAACGGTAGTTGTGCCCATTCCAGGTCTCAACCGCGGCGATGACGGCATAGACGACCATGCCCAGCGGCAGCGCCAGTGAGGCCAGGATGAACACAATGTAGGCCAGTATCACAATGGGAACCAGCAAAAAGCCCACCAGCACGATCATCAGAATGATTGAGATGAGCAACAGGGCCACCCCCACCATGGTGCCCACAACCACCAACGCCAGCCAGCCAACCGTGCCCACCAGTTGAATGGCGAAGGCTTGCAGGGCATGGAAAGCCACGTATTCCGAGCGTTTGCGGAACGAGAAGTAGATGAAGACCGGAACGAGCATGGTGAGCAGCACACCCAGTCCGCCGCTGGCCAGCGCCACCAGCGCTGTCAGCAGGGTGCTGGCATGCGCCAGGGCGGCCCATTTGCGCTCGTTTTCCGTTATCCGGCTGAAGGAGGGCGAACCTCTGGTCTTGGCCGGCGGACGCACCGCTTCGACCGGCTCCTCACCCGGAGCAGCCAGGCGACTGCGCACGCTGCCGTAGTAACGCTCTTCGTATTCGCGCACTACGTCATCATCGCCACTCGCATCTTGCTCGACGCGACGGGCCAGATCGGCCACGGCCCGGCGAAGATGGGGCGGAATAGGCTCAGCGTCCCCCTCAGCAGAATGATCTGCTGGCGGTTCGGTAGGGATAATTGGTTCCTGATCGTTCACGCTGTTTCTCCTGCCTGGTAGCAGTCACACATGGTCGCAGCTTGATTGTCGCACCAGCCTCCACGGTTATCTACACGCTTATACGCAAGCGCCCATGGTTGAGTTGCGCACAAGGCGGTGATGGTAGGGTAATCGCATCAAAACCAGCCAGCAGAACCATAGGCCGAAGTAAGCTCAGGTGTGATCTTCTGGTTGACCTCACCCCCGCTCGGCGCTGGCGCGAGGCTGGGGGCGAGGTAAAGCGGCAAGCGGTTTGATGCAATCCCCCTGCAGTGATGGCCCGAAAACACGGCGTTGCCCCCAACTCCGCGCTATACTGGTTGCTGTGGAGGAGGGGAAAACGAATGTTGCGCAGGTTTCTGGCAGAAGATTTCACGGTCTCCAAGCGCCAACTCGGAGCGCTGCTGCTGGGGATTGGAGTTGTGGCGCTCCTGGTTGCGCTGATTTCTTTCGTGGGCCAGGGGCCGCGCCTGGTACAGGTGCCCGGTGCGGCGGGAGGGGTGGTCAGTGCGCTGGTCGGGCTGACCCTGTTGCCGTTGGGCGACATGCCCGCCTAGGGGATGCCGATGATCGCAGAGCGCTTGTCGCATCCGGCAGAACTGGCCCTGAGCCGCACTGTTCACCGCGCCTTGATGGGGCTGGCGCTGGTCTTGCTGCTTGGTCACCTGGCCGTCTATGTGCATTACGCTGTGGGGTTGATGCGCTTCCCCTTCGACTACGATCAGGGCGAAGGCTTTGAACTGGTTGACACGATCCTGTTGAGCAAGGGGGAATGGCCCTACCGCGACAACGAGGTGTATCCCTTCTACGCCAGCAATTATCCGCCGCTGTTTCACGTCTTGCTGGTGCCTTTTGCCTGGGTCTTTGGCCCGGAATACTGGTATGGGCGGCTGATGGGATTCGTGGGCACGCTGATCACAGCGACGGCCATCGGCGTAATGGTGTACCGGGAAGAGCGGCAGCGCCCGGTGGCGGTGCTGGCCGGGCTGGCCTTCCTGGCTTCTAACTATGTCTATCACATCGGCCCTCTCTTCCGTCAGCATATGACGATGGTCATGTTCGAGACACTGGCGGTGATGGTGCTTGCCCCGGCACCGGCGTTGACTGATGCCCGGCAGCGTCGCCGCAGGCTGGGGCTGGGACTGCTCCTGCTGCTCGCGGCGGGCTACACCAAACAGCACGCGATCGCGACCTGTCTGGCTGCGTTCGCCTTTCTCTTTCTGCGCAACCCGCGACGGTGCCTGGTGTGGGGCGCGGCCTTTGCCGCTGTTGGAGGAGGGCTGTTCCTGTGGATCAACTGGGCAACGGACGGTCAGTGGTGGACGAACGTCATCGCTGCCAATGTGAACGAATATTATCCGGCGCAGTATGTGGGGTTGCTGCGCCAGTGGTTGCGTCTGCACGGCGCGCTGATTCTGCTCGCGGCGTTGTTCGCTCTCTACGAACTGTATTTTGCCCGGCTCTCACTCTACACTGTCTGGTGGATACTGGCCGGGCTGAGCACTGTGCTGTCTGGCAAATGGGGCGCAGGCGACAGCTATTTCACGACGACGATAGCGGCGACCTGCGTGCTGGCTGGTCTGGCAGCGGCGCGAACTCTGCGGGGCGGCTGGACGCTGCCCGATCATGCCTTGGCTCGTCGCCTGGAAAAGGCGGTTCGCCCCTGGAAGCGCAATTCCGCTGCGACAGCGGCGCTGACGGGCGCAGTCGTCCCCCTGCTGTTTGTGTGGTACGCGCTCAGCGTGGTCAAAATGCCGACCGAGGGGCGTTTCTTCGGCTGGCTCAGCGATAGACTGGGTCTGTCGTCCAGTTACGGCGCTCGCTATGCCTTCTACGATTCCGCGGGCTGGACGCAGGGCTATGCCTCAATCGGGCATGTGCCTTCGCAGACAGACATCAACAATGGCTGGCGCATTGTGGACATCGTGCGAGCGTTCGACCGCCCCGTGATGAGCGAGGAGGCCGCGTTTAGTCTGCGGGCGGGCAGGGACGTGATCACCAATCCCACCCAGTTGAAGAACCTGTATGAGAACGGCCTGTTCGATCCGACTGCTCTGGTTGAAGCGTTGCGGGCACAGGAATTCGGCGCGGTGATCTTCCGGGCGCAGTTCTACCCGCTACCCGTATTGGACGCCGTGTACGAGGCATACTATCCGGCGCAGACAATCCCCATGAACGGTTTCGCTTACGAAATCTGGTTGCCTGGGCCACCTGCGGAGCAACGCGCGGCATTGGCGCGGGCGCTAGAGTCGGTTCGGCCAGGGCAGAGGCGCGAAATCGCGCTGACGTTGCCCTTCGATCAGGCGCTGGCCTGGCGATGGCACGCGCTAACCTACCATGGCTGGGAAGCCGATCGCGACAAACCGCAGCCGTCGGGTGAAGGGGGGACGTGTATTGTTTCCGACTTTCGTCGGGGAGAACGCCTTCTCTCGGTTGAGTTGTGCCCTGATGATGCGGCTTCTCGGCTGATTCTCTCCGGATAGAGCGATGAGAGCGCTAAGCGGTGCCGGGCGGCGGAGGCTCTGGCTCTCTGCCCTGTTGTTGTGGCTGGCGACGGCGTGGCTGGTGTTGCAATGGCCAGGGCGCGGTCTGTGGTATGACGAGACGGTCAACGCCTACTTTGCCACGCAAAGCTGGGGCAACCTGTGGGAGTGGTGCACGCGCATTGACAATCAAATGCCATTGCACTTCGCCGTGCTGAAGGCGTGGGGGGCGTTCGGTGGCGCCGGCGAATTCGCTCTGCGCCTGCCTTCTGTCTGGTCGGCGTTGCTGGCCGTTGCCGCGTTGATCGCCCTCGGGCGAAGGCTTGGTTCGCCCTGGACGGGCTGGCTGGCCGTCGCTTCCTTCGGCTTGACGCAGAGCTTTCTCTACGCCGCCTTCGAGGTGCGCCCTTACGGGTTGGCGCTGGCGCTGGCGGGCTGGGCCAGCGTCATGCTGTGGGAAGTGTGGCGGCGTTACGTTGTGTCTGGGCGTCTGCGCGACTGGCGCTATGCGGCGCTGCTGTGCGCTTACTGGACGTTGGCCTGGGGACTATGGTACACCCACTACACCGGCGTGCTGGTCCTGGCGGTGCACGCGGTGCTGGTGGGGGGGGCAGTGATGCGCCGTCCAGAACGTCGCCGCAGCGTAGTCGCTTTGCAACTTGCCGGGGGGACGGTTGCCGGGATGGTGCCCTGGTATCTGGCCCTGGCCGGACGCGATGTGCGCGCAGGGACGGCCTACGCCGGGCGCGTAGACCCTCTGACAGCGCTCAAGACATACGCCGATTTCTACGCTCATGGGCAGCGCGCCATTCCTGCAGATGCCCCGCCTTATACCTGGGCGATAGTTGCCGTGCTGGCCCTTGGCTGTCTGCTCTGGTGTGCATTGCGCAGATGGCACCGGCAGCCTGTCCGCTCGTTACTCGTGCCGCTGGTTGCCACTCTGCTCCCGCTGACTGGCCTGATCGGACTGGTTTACGGGGTGCAGGCCAAGCTGTCGGGACGCCATGGCTGGATGGTATGGCTGGGGGCGGCCTTGCTGTTCGGCGCAGGCTATAGCGCTCTTTTGCCCTGGCGACGGCTGCGTGGAGTGGTCTGGCTGGGCGCGCTGGCGGTGCTGTGGCTGCCTGCGCGGGCCACTTATCCCCCTGTCTACAATAGCTACCTGCGGGAAGCGTTCGCTTACGTGCGGCAGCACGCGGTCTCTGGTGACGTGTTGGTGCTGCGCGATGGCACGCTGTTCACGGCGGCGGGTTATTACCAGCCAGGGGTGCCCTGGATCGGGCTACCGCCAGAGCCATTGACGGATGTGCAACGGTTTCTGTTCTTCGACGAGACGGCGGACGGCCTGGAGGCTCTGATTGAGGCACAGCAGGCCCGCCGAGTGTGGGTGTTGAGCTGGCAGGGCGACATCATGGACCCGCAGAACCTGGTGACGGGGATGCTGGAGTTTCTGGGTGAGCAGGAACCGCTGCCCGGCGCGTTCGGCTTCGGCGACGTGTCGTTGGCGCTCTACCGCCTGGAAGGATCGGTGCAGGAATGGCGGGAGCAGGTGCGGGCGCTGCAGCCAAGCGCCCGGTATCCGCCCGACGGCCCCTGGTATCTGGGAGGATATATCCTGCGGCGAGGGCCAGTTGTGCCGGGCGCTACAGTGTGGGTACACACCTGGTGGCGGCGCGGCGAGTCCGTTCATCCCGGCGCGCGGCTGAGCCTGCGTCTGTACGCTGCGGATGGGACACTGGTCGCCCAACACGATCAGCCGCCCGGAGGGCCGTCGTTCGGGCAGGAAAACTGGGCGCTGGAAACGCCGATCTTGACACGCCTGGCGTTGAGCGTGCCGCCGGACATGTCAGCTGGACTCGCCGAGGTGCGCCTGATCCTGTACGAGATGGAAAGCTCACTTGAACCCCTGGAAATTGAAGTTGGGCGGCTGGAAATCGGGGGGTGAGATACCGCAGGCCCGACCTTCTGGATGGCCGGGCCTGCCGTAAGTGAGGCGCGCTTTTTGAGCGTCAGCGGCGTATTGCCAGGATCAGACCCAGCAATGCCAGAACTGCGCCCACCACGATGGCAATAATCGGGATCGTGGTGCCGAACAGTTGGAGCTGATCTTTGGCATCCTGCGCGTCCTGCTTGGCATCCTGCACCGACTGGTCAGTGGCCTGGTATTCCAGGTGAAACACGGTGACGGGCAAGAACTGCGCGACGACCTGCGGATCGACCAGCCCCAGAGCCTGGATTTTTTCGATCAGCGGCGTCATCAATTCTTCGGAGAAACCAACGCTGCGGATTTCGATCTTATGTGTGTCAATCAGCACGCCCGTCGTCGGTTCGATCCAGTATTCGGCCTGGTATTCGTAGACGTAGGATAGCGGCACCGGATCGGGCCAGCCCGCCTGTTTGATCAGCGCGGGTAGCGCCGCTGCTACCATGGGGTTGATATCCAGCCCACCGACCATCTGACCGATCTGCGCCTGAGTGAGTTCGGTGGGCAGACCCATGGCGGCCACGGCTTCGGGGGCGATGGGGCGCGGCTCGGACGAAGAAGTGAACAGGTAAGTCTTGATTCCGGCGCGGGGGTGCTCGACTTCGCCGGAGAAAGTCAGGGGCACAGTCGAGCGATAGTCGTCGCTCCAGCCTTCGTAGTCTTTTTTCTCGGTATCAATGGGCCAGCCCAGAACCAGCCCTGCGCGGTCTATCAAACCTTCTTTGCCGCGCCACGCTTCGGGATAGTCGGTGCTGAATTCCATGGTCTTGCGGTCAATGGCGTGCCGTTTGACCTGCGTGAGCAGCGGCGTGCCATCGGGCAGGCGTAGTTCCTGTTCTTCCAACACCAGAGCCAGCCCATCTGATGTCTCTTCGGTCTGGAAGTGACGCTCCAGTTCAACGGTGAGGTCGGTCATGAATTGCAGCGTCTCGCGGTTGAGCAATACGGGCATCGTGCCTTCGTAGAGTCGGGTGGTATCTACGTCGTCGGGAAACTGCTTCATGCCCGGCACGATGACCAGCATGAGCACCAGTCCCGCAACGACCAGCACCAGACCGACCAGGAGTACAATAACCCCTGCCACTCGACGGTTCATGGGCTTTTCCTCCTTGTTCCAAGAATTTTAAAGATATAGATGTTCCTTATGCTTTCGCCCAGTTGGTAATGATACCCTTGACCAGGCCAAAGCAAAAAAAATCGCTTGGGTGAAGGGTGAACGGGTGCGTGCAAGATGTGACAGGCAATGTGCAGCAGTCTGCTGCCCCTCACCCCTAAATTCCCTCTCCCTCACGACTACGTCGCGGGGCGAGGGGACTTACTTTCTCGCGCCCAGGTGCTCCCCTTCGCCCGCAGCGCGGCAGAAGGGGCTGGGGGATGAGGGCCATCGGGTGGGGCAAAGTCGCTGTCAACCTTTGCTCACTCCCCCGTGAACAACAGCCTTCTACCTGAGCCAATTTGTGGTACAATCGCGCTGTTTTGCCAGCCGGTTCTGCGCAGAGCAGAGAAAGCATCAATGTTCGCTTCCAGGTAATGAGTCAGCGAGGCAAAATGAGCAATCAACACGAACAGCAAGGATTCACGCTCTGGTTCACCGGCCTGTCGGGAGCAGGCAAGACGACCGTGGCGACTGCGCTGGAAAAAGAACTGCGCGCCCGTGGCCTCAAGGTCGAGCGGCTCGACGGGGATACGGTGCGCAAGAGCCTGACGCGCGACCTGGGGTTTTCCAAGGAAGATCGCGATAAGAATATCGAGCGGGTGACTTTCGTCGCCAAGCTGTTGTCGCGCAATGGCGTGGCGGTGCTGGCCGCGTTCATCTCGCCTTACCGCGCTACGCGCGCGATGGTGCGGGCCGAGACAACTAATTTCATCGAAGTCTATGTGCACGCACCACTGGAAGTGTGCGCTCAGCGTGACGTAAAGGGGCTATATGCCAAAGCGTTTGCAGGAGAGATCCCGGATTTCACCGGCGTCAGCGACCCCTATGAGGAGCCGGAGAACCCTGAAATTGTGCTGCACACGCACCTGGAAACCGTCGAGGAAAGCGTGGCCAAGTGCCTGACCTATCTGGAAGAACACGGCTTTATACCAGTCGCAGAGACTGCGCGCTGACTCTCGCTCCCTGTCACGTCCAAAAGCCCCGCCAGGGGCTTTTTTGTTGCATGAAGTTGCCAGCCAAGCGGTGTATCATCGGCGCGGGCGAACACCGGTGACACGATAGAGTTCTCGATAGATCGGATAGTCCTTGTGCTTGCGGGGAGGCAGCGGCTCGGCGATGACGATCTCGCGTACATGCTGATACGTCTGCGGACTGATGAGAATCTCACCGGGCAGGGCGTTTTCTTGCAGATATTTGGCGCGATTGATCGGCATCCCGATGGCCGTGAACTCCTTGCGGCTGGGACTGCCCACGTTGCCCAGCACCGCGACACCCGTCTCGACGCCAATGCCATAGAACAGGCGGTGTTCCGGGGGCAAGACTTCGTGGAGCGCTCGCACATCATAGGCCATCGTGAGGGCGGCGCGCACGGCGCGGATGGCATGATCCTCCTGCGGGTTCAGTTGGGTGTTGAACAACCCCACGACCGCGTCGCCCATGTACTTGTCGACGATCCCCTCCTGCAGTTGCAGGGCATCGGTGCAGACAGTGAGATAGCGGCTGATGATGGACATCAACAGTTCAGGATCGAGATGCTCACTGAAGCTGGTGAAGCCCCGCACGTCGGCAAAGACGACCGAAATCTCGCGCTCGTCGCCGCTCAGGCCCAGCCGGTCAATGCTCTGAATGTTGCGCACCAGCGACGGCGGCAGATAAGTATGTACTACTTTGAGCGTGGCATCTCGCCGGCGAATCTCGGTGAGATCGTCCACAACGAGAGCTGTGCCGACGATGACATCTCGCGCATCTTTCAACGGAGTCAGGCGCAGGCTTAGCGTCACCGCGCCACGGTGTGGCAACACCGGCTCGATCTCGAAGACATGAGGTCGGTTGTGCAGCAGGACGGTTTGTGTCACGCTGTTGAGGCTGGCGAATACGTCGGGAAGTACATCGGTGACCGGTTGCCCAACTGCCCGATCATGAGGGATGCCCAGTATCTGTTGCGCTGCGCGGTTGTAGATGACGATGCGATCGTGGCGGTCGGTGGTGATCACGCCGCTGGCGATGGATTCCAGCACATTATCCAGCAGGTGTTTTATCTCTGTGATGGAAGCCAGGGCCTGCCGTACCCGCGCGAAAAGGTGCGCGTTCTCGATGGCAACGGCTGCCTGATTGGCAAAGGCCAGCAACAGCGATGCTTCGCGCTCGCCGAACAGGTTCAGTGCTCGTCTGTTGTCCGCGTAGAGCACGCCGATCACCTGTCCCCTGGACAGTAAGGGGACACAAATAAGGGAGTGAGGGCCATGAGTCATGATGCTGGTCTGCAGGCCGAGGTGTGTATCGAGCAAGGCATCACCAGCAATCAGCGGCTGACCGGTGCGAGCTACCTGCTGGACGACGCTCTCGCTGACAGCAAAAGCGGATGCCTCAAGAGGGCGTCGTTGGGCGTCGCGAGCGATGCGGAATTCGAGCAGTCCGCTATCGGGAGATTGCAGCAGAATGTACGCCCGTTCCGCGCCAGTGATGGCGATGGCTGTGTCAATCACTTCGGTGAGCACAGTATCGGGGTCGAGGGACGAATTGAGTAGAGCAGTGGTCTGAGCCAGCGCGCGCAGTTGATCGAGGGTCGTGCTGTCTTCGGCCAGGCTGTGCACGATCTGTTCGAGTTCCGTGCGGGCTGTCAGCAGCCTGTCCAGGACACCCGGCGCGAGGATCATCCCGCGCTGGCGCAACGCCTGATCCTGTTGCTGCGCCAATGCCACCAAAGCCTGAGCCTGGCGTTCCAGGTAAGCCAATCTCTCCAGGGCCTGGCTCTTGATGTTGAGGGTGTTGAACATAGGCGGCGTACCTCTGGTGAGCATGTCATCGGTCAGGGTTGGCGGCTGCGGCGGACTTCGAAGATGCGTGTCGGCTGACTGCGACCTTTGACGAGTACCGTGCCTCGCTCGATAACCAGCAGCCCGTAGGCCGAGTCATGCAGGAAGTCGGAGCAGGCGGCGTAAGTGTCTTCGCTGAGGATGATTTGACCAGGTGCGGCGCTTTCTTGCAGGCGTTTGGCCAGGTTGACGGTGTCCCCAATGGCGGTGAAGGCGCGGCGCGATGGGCTACCCACATTGCCCAGAGTCGCCACGCCGGTGTGAATGCCGATGCGCCAATGAGCAACTACTTCTTCGCCCAGGCGCTCGGTCAGGGTCTGGAATTCATCGGCCATGATCAGCGCGGCCAGCACCGCCTGCCAGGCGTGATCGGCGCTGGGATTGAGTTGCGTGTTGAACAGCCCCATGATCTCGTTGCCCATGAACTTGTCAATGACCCCCTGGCGGTTGTGTATGGCTTCCGCCCCAGCTGTGAGATAGAGATTGAGCAGCTCCATGAGTTCCTGGGGGCGCAGGGTATCTGGAAACGAGTGGAAGGGGCGTGTCTCTACAAACAGGGTTGTGATCGTGCGACGTTCTCCGCCCAACCCCAGTTCGTCAAGACTCTGAATGTTGTCCACCATACCCGGTGGCAGATAGCGCCGAACCAGTTCCAGGGTTGCCTCGCGCTGCTTGATCTCGGTCAGATCGTTGACGACGATCACGACGCCGACGATCCGCTCTTCATCGAGCAGGGGGGAAAGCGCTACGTGCAGGTAGATGTCGCCTCGTTCTGGTAAGGTCAGGGCGAGATCGAGGCGATGACTCTGCCCTTGCTCCAGCACTTCGTTTTGCAGGTCGGCCAGGGTTCGGGCAAGCGTGGGCATGACCTGTGCCAGACTGAGGCCCTGCACGGCAGGGGCGGGCACGCCAAAGATGTGCGCTGCTGCCTGGTTGCAGGTGAGGATGGTACCTGCGGCGTCGAGCGTTATCACGCCACTGGCGATCGAGGCGAAGACATCGTCCATCAACTCCTTCATGGCCGTGACTTCGCTGAGGGCGGCCTGCGCGTGTGCGAATAGCCGCGCGTTTTCGATGGCGATGGCGGCCTGGTTGGCGAAGGCGGTCAGCAGGTGTAGTTCTTTCTCGCGGAAGACACCATCCTTAACGCGATTGTCTACGTAGACAACGCCAGTCACGCGATCCTTGAGCACCAGGGGAACGCACAGGATGGAGCGCAGGGCGTGAATCACCACGCTTTCCTGGGTGCTATACGCTGGATCGGCCTGGGCATTGGTGGTCAGCACAGGTTGACCTGTCTCGGCAACCTGACGGACGACCGTGCGACTGACGATGAATTCGCCGCGTTCGAGCGTCTCGCGATCCAGATTGCGGGCCACGCGGAATTCCAGTTCGCCGCTATCTTCATCGCGCAGCACGATGTATCCGCGCTCGGCCCCCGTCAGCCTGATCACAGTATCCATGACCTCGTTGAGCACCTGATTGAGGTCGAGCGAGGAGTTGATCAGGGCCGTGGTTTGGGCCAGGGCAGTGAGTTGTTCCAGCTCAATGTAAACGGGTTGCAGAAAGTCCGCTAGGCGGCGTAGGTCGCCTGTGAGAGCATCCAGTCCCGTTAATATCTCAGGGGTCAGTGCCAATCCGCGCTGGCGCAGCAGACTGTCCTGGGTGTGCAGCGTGTCGCTCACCTCTTGCAGGGAACGGCTCACCATGGCGAGTTGATCGGTCAGCCCTTGGCTGGTGGTGGGGCGGATCATGTTGCTGCGGTCTCTCCCAGGCGGGTGCGTGTACGGGCGTGTTGAGATTATACCCGCAGGGCGCAGGGCGGCCATAACGCGGGCGGGCGCTTGTCGGGCGTAACGCTGGCAGTCGCGGCGAAGTGGGCGGTGGCGTTTGTTCGGTTTGCTCAGGCGAAGGTATTGCCTGTTTGAGGGGCTGTGTGATAATCTCTGGCGAACTTTTCGCCAGGGAAGCTGGCGCTGGGTTTCTGATCACAGACAGGCCGGGCACGGGTAGCCTGGGCACTGTTCGGAGGGGAGACGGAACGGCATGTTGAAAACGCACACGTGCGGTGAATTGCGGGTTGAGCATGTGGGGCAGCAGGTCACGCTCGCGGGGTGGGTGCATCGCTGGCGCGAGCACGGGGGGTTGATCTTCTGGGACCTGCGGGATCGCTGGGGCATCACGCAGGTGACTATCAACCAGGAGACTGCGCCAGACGTGCACGCTCTTGCCCGCGACGTGCGTGTCGAGTGGGTGGTGCAGGTGACGGGCACGGTCATCCGCCGTCCATCGGGCATGGAGAATCCCGACCTGGAAACTGGTGAGATCGAGCTGGAAGCCACGGCACTGCGCGTTCTCAACCGGGCCAAGACGCCCCCCTTCTACATCAACAAGAATGAGCATGTGGACGAAGCCGTGCGGATGCGCTATCGCTACCTGGATTTGCGACGCCCGGCCATGCAGCGCAACCTGATTTTGCGCCACAACGTCATCCGCTTCATCCGCAACTACCTGTCCGACCGTGGTTTCGTCGAAATCGAGACGCCGATCCTGTTCAAGACCACGCCGGAAGGCGCGCGCGACTACCTGGTGCCCAGCCGTCTGCACCCTGGCAAGTTCTATGCGCTGCCGCAAAGTCCGCAGCAACTCAAGCAGTTGCTGATGGTAGCGGGCTTTGAGCGTTACTTTCAGATTGCGCGCTGTTTCCGGGACGAGGATCAGCGGGGCGACCGGCAACCGGAATTCACCCAGTTGGACCTGGAGATGAGCTTCGTCGAGCGCGAAGATGTGCTCGATCTTATCGAGGGGATGTTTACGGCGCTGGTCGAACAGGTCTCCGACCGCGAACTGGTGACCAAACCTTTCCCGCGCCTGAGCTATGCCGAAGCCATGCGGCGCTATGGCACCGACAAGCCCGACCTGCGCTACGGCATGGAGATCGCCGATCTGAGCGACCTGGTGGCGGACTGCGGCTTTCGGGTGTTCGCCGAAACAGTTAAAGCGGGCAATCCGGTGCGGGCCATCTGCGTGCCGGGCTGCGCCTCATACAGCCGCAAACAACTGGACGAACTGGAGGCAATCGCCAAAGGAGCGGGCGCGAAAGGGCTGGCCTGGATGGCTGTCGAGGCGAGTGAAGCCGAGCCGGTGCGCTCGCCTATTGCCAAGTTTTTCAGCGCGGAACAACTGGGGGCGATCCTGGAACGGACGGGGGCTAAGCTCGGTGACTTGCTGCTCTTCGCTGCGGACAGCGAAGCAGTCGTCTGCGAAGTGCTGGACACGCTACGCCGCGAAATGGCGCACCGGCTGGGGTTGGACGATCCCAAGAAGGTGGCGTTCTGCTGGATCATTGACTTTCCGCTGTTCACCTGGAACGAAGATGAGCAGCGTTGGGACCCCAGCCATCATCTGTTCACCGCGCCCATGTGGGAAGATGTGCCGCTGCTGGACACCGATCCTGGCAAGGCCCGTGGACAGCAATATGACCTGGCCTGCAACGGTTACGAGGTAGCCGGCGGGAGTATCCGTATCCATGACCGCGCCATCCAGGAGAAGATTTTCGGCCTGATCGGGCTGGACGTGGAAATGGCCAAGGAACGCTTTGGGCACATGCTGGAAGCGTTCGAATACGGTACGCCGCCGCATGGGGGCATCGCTCCCGGCATTGACCGCCTGGTGATGATCCTGGCCGGGCAGCCGAACATTCGCGAGGTGATCGCTTTTCCGAAGACGCAGCAGGCCGCCGACCTGATGGCGGGTGCGCCGTCGGAGGCGGAACCGTCGCAACTGGAGGAACTGCATATCCGGGTGGTGTTGCCCGAAGACTGAGCGGGACGCCCTGTTACAAGTTTTCTGGAAGCCGCTAGCGCTCGACAGAGGTGCTACTGCTCTTGTCCTCGACCGGGCGCTGACGTTCTTCGCGGGGGCGGAACGCCGGGCACTCGCGGCTGAGGTGCCAGGCAAGTTTCTCGGCATTGGCTAGCTTCTTGCCGCAGTGAGGGCACACAACGGTTGAGTGCGACATCTCGTTCAATCTACTTCCTGCACACATAAAGCGGGCCAGATGACACATCCGGCCCGCTTTTCTACTGACGCTCGGCCAGCCTTATTGTTCGTGATTGCCCACGCCAAACAGGCCAGTGGGGATGTTGGGCTGGCGCGATCTTTCCTCGTCTTTGCCGAAGCGAATCACCTCGCCCGTGTCGGTGATGGCCTCCACAGCCAGACCCAGGCTCTGCAGTTCCTTGACCAGCACGCGGAAGCTGGCCGGAATGCCGGGTTCTTCGATCGGCTCGCCCTTGACGATGGCTTCGTAGGTCTTGACGCGCCCCTGCACATCGTCGGACTTGACGGTGAGCATTTCCTGTAGCGTGTAAGCTGCGCCGTAGGCTTCCAATGCCCACACTTCCATCTCACCGAAACGCTGCCCGCCGAACTGCGCCTTGCCGCCGAGTGGCTGCTGCGTCACCAGGCTGTAGGGGCCGGTTGAACGGGCGTGTACTTTGTCTTCCACTAGGTGAGCCAGCTTGAGCATATGGATGATGCCCACGGTCACCGGCTGATCGAACGGCTCGCCCGTCTTACCGTCGTACAGGATTTGCTTGCCGTAAATGGGCGCCGGTTGGCCGGTCTTGATTTCGACACGGCGCGCTTTCTGGCGCAGTTCCTCTTCAGAAAGGCCCGCGGGCGGGCGCTCGCCGGTTACGTGCTCGATCCACAGCTCCAGGGTGGCGCAGCGCGCGTTGGCGTCGCGGCGCTGACGCTCGTTAGGGTCGGTGATGTCGCCAAAGGCCAGGATGTCTTCGGGATCGTAGCCGCGCTCGCGCAGCCATTCGCGCAGGACAGACCGCCGCGCGTACACGCGATCGAGGGCCAGGCGTTCCACATCATAGGTGCCAAGAGCGCCCAACCAGTGATCAATGTAGAGCCGGCGCACTTCCTCGTCGTCTTCGAGGTACTCGGTGTCATAGGCTTCTTCCTTCAGCCACTGCCAGGCCCGCTCGCCGACCTCGCGCCAGGCGCGGTCGATCATCCAGGCGCGGCCCAGTTCGGCTTCGATCTCGTCTTCCTCGGCCCCGTCGAACACAGGAGAGATGGCCCGGAAGCCCAGCCGGTCGGCGGCCCAGCCCAGGTGCGTCTCCAGCACCTGACCGATGTTCATACGGCCCGGCACACCCAGCGGGTTCAGGATGATCTCGACGGGCGTGCCATCTTCCAGGAAGGGCATGTCTTCGATGGGCACAACCTTGGAGATGACGCCCTTGTTACCATGACGCCCGGCCATCTTGTCGCCCTGGGTCAGCTTGCGCTTCTGGGCGACGCTGACGCGCACCATCTGATCCACACCGGCGGGCAGGTCGCGGTGTTCCTCGCGGGTGAAGATCTTCACGTCCACCACTTTACCGTGCTCGCCGTGCGGCTGACGCAGCGAGGAGTCTTTCACCTCGCGCGCCTTCTCGCCGAAGATCGCCCGCAGCAGCTTCTCTTCGGGAGTGAGTTCCTTCTCGCCCTTAGGCGTGATCTTGCCTACCAGGATATCGTTGGGGCCAACTTCCGCGCCGATGCGGATGATGCCGCGCTCGTCCAGGTCTTTGAGCGCTTCTTCGCCCACGTTGGGGATGTCGTAGGTGATCTCTTCGGGGCCGAGCTTGGTGTCGCGCGCCTCGACTTCGTGCTTCTCGATGTGAATCGAGGTGAACTTATCCTCACGCACCAACGCTTCGCTGATCAGCAGCGCGTCTTCGTAGTTGCCGCCTTCCCACGACAGAAAAGCGGCCAGCACATCGTGCCCCAGCGCCAGCTCGCCGTTGACCGTCGAAGAGCTATCGGCCAGCACGTCGCCCTTGCGCACAACCTGCCCCTTGCGCACGACAGGCCGCTGATCAATGCAGGTGGACTGATTCGAGCGGTTGTACTTGCGCAGGCGGTAGGTCTTCAGTCCGTCCTCGGTGCGCAGGACGATCTGATCGCCCTGGACTGAGACCACTTCACCGTCGCGATCGGCGATCAAGACCTGACCGGAGTCGAGGGCGGCCTGCCGTTCCACCCCTGTGCTGACAAGGGGAATATCCGGCTTGAGCAGCGGCACAGCCTGACGCTGCATGTTCGATCCCATCAGGGCGCGGTTGGCGTCGTCGTGCTCCAGGAAGGGAATCAGGGCGGCGGAAATGCCCACGATCTGCCGCGGGGCCACATCCATGTAGTCAATGCTCTCGCGCGGGGCCACCAGGAAGCGCTGATGATGGCGCGCCGAGACGCGGTCGTTGATGAAGTGATGGTGCGCGTCCAGTTGGGCGTTGGCCTGGGCGATGGTGAAGCGATCTTCCTCGTCGGCAGACAGGTAATGCACCTCGTTGCTGACGAACGGCATGATGGGCACGGACTTCAGCCCCATCGCCTGCAACTGCGCCTGCAGCTTCTCGTCAATGACTGTGCCGGCGGGGATGGTCTGTCCGCTGGCCTCGTCGGTCACGTCCTGGCGCAGAATGCGATTCAGCAGGCGTTCGTCGTCCACTGCCATTTCGCGGTAGACCTTGCGGTAGGGCGTTTCGATGAAGCCGTACTCGTTGACACGCCCATAGCTGGCCAGACGACCGATCAGGCCAATGTTCGGGCCTTCGGGTGTCTCGATGGGGCAGATGCGGCCATAGTGGCTGTGATGCACGTCGCGCACGTCAAAGCCCGCGCGTTCGCGACGCAGACCGCCCGGCCCCAGGGCCGAGAGTGTGCGCTTGTGCGTCAGTTCGGAGAGCGGGTTGGTCTGCTCCATGAACTGCGAAAGCTGGCTCGAACCGAAGAACTCGCGCACCGCCGAAACGACCGGGCGGATGTTGATCAGCGTCATGGGCGAGATGCTCTCGGTCTCGCGGATGGACATACGCTCGCGCACCACCCGTTCCATGCGGCGCAGGCCGATACGCAAGGCGTTCTGGATCAGTTCGCCCACCGTCTTGACACGGCGGTTGCCCAGGTGATCAATATCGTCCGGTTCTTCCAGACCGTTGTTGATCAGGATCATGCGCTCGACCAGCTTGACCAGGTCATACTTGGTGATGGTGCGCATGGTCGGCAGCACCGGATCGTTGAGGTGCAGGCGCTGATTGAGCTTGTAGCGGCCCACACGCTCCAGATCGTAACGGCGCTGGTCGAAGAGCTGTTCCTGCAGGTACTCGCGGGCATTGTCCAGAGTAGGCGGATCGCCGGGGCGCATCCGCTTGTAGAACTCCAGCAACGCGGCCTCGGCCACCGTCATCCCATCGCGCAGGTCCCATTGCGGCTCCATGCGGATGGTGCCCTCGATGTAGCGGTGATCGGGGTTGTTGTCTACCTTCTCGTAGATGGCGAGCAGTTCTTCGTCCGTGCCCTCTTTGAGGGGGGAATGCTCGTCAAAGCCGTCGTGCACAGCCGCCAGCGCTCGCAGCAGAATGGTCACAGGGATGGTGCGCTTGCGGTTGAACTTGATGGCCAGATAGTCGCTCTTGCGCGTCTCAAACTCCATCCACGCGCCCCGGTCGGGGATGAGTTTGGCAGTGGAGAGCAAGCGCCCGGTCGTGCGGTCTTCTTCGGCGGCGAAGTAGACGCCAGGCGAGCGAATGAGTTGGCTGACAACGACGCGCTCCGTCCCGTTGATGATGAACGTACCTTTGTCTGTCATCATCGGGAAGTCGCCCATGAAGATATCGGAGGTGACGACTTCGTCACCGGCGGCGCGGTTGACCAGCGCCACCTTGACGAAGAGCGGCGCGGCATACGTGATGTCGCGCTCCAGGCATAGCTCCTCGGAATACTTCGGCTCCTCAAACCAATAGGTGAGGCCGAACTGTTGGGCTTCGGGGCTGCTGCCAGGGAAATAGAGTCGCAAATTGCCGTTGAAGCTCTCGATGGGGCTGATCTCGTCGAAAAGCTCGTTCAGCCCCTCACGGTAGAACCGGTCGAACGACTCGCGTTGGATTTCAATGAGTGAGGGGAGATCCTGCACGTCTGTAGCACGTGCGTAGTTCTTCTCATCAAGCAGCCGCTGCATGCGTCACTCCTTGAGGGCCAATGGCTACCGCCAGACGAAAGCAATCGTCCAGGGGACGGGAAAGAGTCACTGAGTCCTCAACTTTGATTTGGCCGGTTTTCGAGGTCAATGGTCTGTCTAGACAGTTATGGGGTACAAGAGAGAATATTATAACACGCCTCTCAAGGCTGTCAATCATCATTTTCGCTCGCCGCCGTAACTGCCCGACCTGTCACCGCGTTGCATTCCATTACACCAGTGGACTAATGATACGCCGATTTTCGCATTTTTCCAGAGCGATTTAGTGTCTGCGCCCTGGAGATCGGCGCGCGGGCCTGCAGCGCTTTGGCCAATCCTTTTGGGGGCAGGGCGGCTCCTATGTTAAGCTAAGGCAAGCGCATCTTGCGGGCGACACACTAGGAGATTAACGGCCATGAGCCAGGCACCCGGTGACTTGACCAGCTCTGTGTTCACGCGCGACGAGTTAAGGCGCTACAGCCGTCACCTGATTCTGCCCCAGGTGGGGTTGGAAGGCCAGCGTCGCCTGAAGGAAGCCAGCGTCATTATAGTGGGTACGGGCGGCCTGGGCAGCCCGATCGCCATGTACCTGGCTGCGGCGGGGGTGGGGCGCATCGGCCTGGTTGACTTCGATGTGGTAGACGTGACCAACCTGCAGCGTCAGATCGTGCACAGCGAGGCGACTGTCGGTGTTCCGAAGGTCATCTCAGCGGCGCAGCGCCTGCGCGAACTCAATCCTCTGGTCACTATCGAAACGTATCACGCCCCGCTGACCAGTCACAACGCGCTCGACATCCTGCGCGAATACGATGTGATTCTGGACGGCACCGACAACTTTCCCACCCGCTATCTGCTGAACGATGCCGCGGTGATGCTGGGTAAACCTCTTGTCTACGGGAGCGTATATCGTTTCGAGGGACAGGTCAGCGTTTTCGCGGCGGCGGGCGGCCCATGCTATCGTTGCATGTTGCCCGAACCGCCCCCACCGCACCTGGTGCCCAGTTGCGCTGAAGCGGGAGTGCTGGGCATCTTGCCGGGCACGATCGGCACCCTGCAAGCCACCGAGGCGATCAAGCTGTTGTTGGGCATTGGCGAACCGCTCATCGGACGCTTGCTGCTCTATGATGCGCTGGATATGACCTTCGATATCATTACCATACCCAGACGCGCTTCGTGCCCGGTATGCGGGGATGCGCCGACTATCACCCGCCTGATAGATTACGAACAGTTCTGCGGCGCGCCCGCACACGATCAGAGCGAGTATCAACGCGCCTGGCTGGCCCAGAAGGGGATTCGTTCGATGACGCCTGCCGAGGTCAAGACATTGCTGGAACAGGACCGGGGGGCTGTGCTCCTGGATATCCGCGAACCCTACGAACTGATGCTCAGCCGTTTGGAAGGAGCGGTCAACATCCCGCTCAGTCAGATGGACGCTCGCTGGCAGGAGATTCCCGCCGATCGGCCCGTGATCGTCTTCTGTCATCACGGCATCCGCAGCGCCAGACTGATTGCCCGTCTGCAGGCGCGGGGACGGCACAACCTGATCAACCTGGACGGCGGCATTGAGGCCTGGTCGTGCCAGGTAGACCCTTCTGTGCCGCGCTATTGAGGCGCGGAGCCAGTATCAGCCCAGTAACCTCAGTTCTTCATACGCCTGCTGGGCGTAGTCTTGCAGGCTGCTGCTGGCGATGGGCAGGGTGACGCCGCCGCGGATCAGGCGTTCCTGGCGCGTCTTGGCGCGCTTGAGCAGGCGCTGCACCTCGGTATCGTCGGGCAGCAGACGTTCTGCTGCTTCCAGCAATTGCAGGGTACGGTTCAGGTGCACCGTCTCGTCAATCAACAGGTGCGCCAGCGCCAGCAGCGCCCGCCCCTGCCAGCCCGGCTCGTTCAGGATGAAGGCGACGTGCAGCGCTGCCCGGAAGTATTGCTGTGCATCTTCCCGCTTACCCTGCGATTCGTAGAGGGAACCCAGCCACAGCAATTGCTCACATTCCACTGCCCGATTCTCTTCAGCGCGGGCCAGCGCCAGCAGGCGTTCGCCAGCAAGGCGGGCGCTGTCCCATTGCAGCAGCTCCGCGTGAGTATCGGCCACCTTGCTCAGCACTTCGCGCAACAGATCGTTGCGCCCCAGCCGCTCGAAAATGGGCACGGCTTGCTCCCATGTTTCGGCTGCTTCCGGCGAGCGCCCAGTCTCCCAGTAGACCGAGCCAAGCTTGTCCAGCGCCAGCCCGATGTTCAGCCACGCCCCGACGGGACGAAACGCCGTAATGGCCTGCTTGTAGGCAGTCTCCGCGCCTTCCCAGCGTTCCAGCGCCACCTGTAGATCGCCCAGGACTACCAGCAACTCGCCTTCTCGCTGCGGATTGTCGGATTCCTGGGCCAGCTTCATGCCCTGGTCAACATAGGCGAGCACATCTTCGTAGCGCTCCCCTTCCAGGCTGAGCATGGCCAGCGCTTCCAGGGCGGCGAGTTCGTCTTCCACTTTGCCATCGGCGCGGAAACTCTGGGCAGCCTGTGCGTAGCGCGCGATCAGCGACTGCGCGTCCTGTTCTCTGGCTGTTTCCCCCAGGCGCGCCAGGGCTTCGGCGCTGTCGGGCAGGTCGAGCGAGAGGTCTGTGTGGAGAGCGCCGGAACCCGTCTCAGGAGGGGGAAGTTCCCCGGCGGCTTGCAGCTCTTCGGGCGGGACCGGCGTTTGGAGGGGCGCGGCAGGTTGCCCGGTTACTTCTTCTGCGGTTATCTCTTCCGCGGCTTCGGCTGGGGCTTCCGCAACGGCAGCGCTTGCGGTCGGGAGAGGTTCTACCTCCACGGCAGGCATGGTCTCCTGGCCGGGGCTGTCCGTTTCCTCGGTCGGGGCGATGGCGGGCGACTCCTCAGGCTCTGGGGTGGGTTCGGTCTGCGGGACGGTCATCCACCCCAGCACGCCGAGTTTGTCAGCGGCGGGGGCTTCCAGCAGGTGGCAGAGCCAGCGATATTCTGGCTCGTACCCGGCAGCGCGCACGAAGCTCTGATCGCTGGTGGGGGTGAGCATCCCCGTCAGTTCGCGCAGGTATTCGATTTTGCCCTGTGCTGTCGCATAGCGCGCGGCGGCGATGATCGTCGGCATCTCGACTGCCAGCCGAGCGTAGTGCTCTGGGTCCTGTTCACCGATGTGACGCTGCACATAGACCGGCACCGCGTGCAGATGGCGCGCGCGCATTGTCTCCAGGCGGTGTTTGCCGCGGAGGAAAGCCTGTGCGAAGCGCTGTACCATCTCGTGCGCCACAAAGTAGGGTTGGCCTTCCAGAGCGCGCTCGTCGGCGAAACCGCGCGCCACCAGTTGCCGCATCCGCGCGGAGAGTCCTTCGGGGGGCGCGCCGGTCACGTCGGAGAGCAGTTCTTCGCTTGCGCCGGGGGCGAACGCCGTGCCGATCAGCATGACCATGCCCTGCAACTCCTGCGGCAACAGGCGATATGCCGCCATCAGCGCCGCCATGACACGGTTAGAGGGTCCCGGAGGCAAGGTGGGCATCTGTGCCAGGAATTCCTGGGGAGTGTGCTCTACTGCCAGTTGTCTCCCTGCGACGATGAGAGATAGCGCGTTACCTTCCAGCGTTTCCGCCAGGGCGGTCAGGTTTGCGGAGGATGCGCCAGAGCTGCTGGCTATCTCCTGGAGCAGGACGACAGCCTGCGACACGTCCAGCGGACGCACTTCATGGACCGTCCAGGGGCCGGCGGCGGGGCGCGTCGCGGTGAGGATCAACGGGATGCCAGGAGCGCAGGCGCGCACGAATTCGCGGGCAGCCTCCGGGCGAACGCGACCGTCCAGTATCACCAGCGGGCGGTGTTCCAGGAGCACACCGTGTACCTGCCGGAAGAAGGCGAACATTTCGTCTTCGTCCCGCGCGGCGCAGGTGGGCACGCTGTAGGCTCGTGCTACCCGGTTGGCCAGCGCCAGGGCCGTTTCGTCGGCATTTTCCAGCCAGAGCACCCCGCCCGGCTGTTGAACGAAGTCCTGCGCCAGCGTGTGCGCCAGCGCGGTCTTGCCCACGCCCGGCATCCCGACCAGTTGCAAGGGGATGCCGGTTTCGAATTGGGCGCGCGCTGCGTCGAGGTCGGCCTGGCGTCCTACCAGGGGCAAACGCGGCGCTCCTGGCAGGTCCTGGCCCTGGTGAAGAGGCAGATTGTCCGCAAAAGCATTTGAGGTCATGGGAAAACCACCTGTCCGACTGACAGAGATAGGCTATCAGCAGTATAGCAAAAGGCGCGCCCTGGCACTAGCGGGCACAAACAACGCCCGGCAGTGCTGCCAGGCGTTGCCTCTGTGTTCGTTATTGTAGGCGGGACTCTCAGCCTTCGTCCGGCGGCGGAACTGGCAGGTCTTCTATCGGCACGTCTCTATACTTGCGCCCAACCTCGATCAGCATGACCGGAATTCCGTCGCGGATGGGGTACTTGTTTCCGGAATCGGCGCATACTAGCCAGCAGCCATGCACCAGTTCCAGCCGCCCCGGATCGTCTCCCCTGTCCGTATAATGCACCGCTTCGGGGCAGCGCAGAATCTCCAGCAGTTCCGGGCTGATTGCCACACCTGGCGAGGTCTCACCAGCCATTGTTTCCTCCCTATGACGGCTTTCTTCACGGTGCGAGTATAGCTATCGCTCAAGGTCGCGTCAAGCGCTGGCGTGCAGACGAAAATTCAGGTTAGACTCGGATGGGCTATGCCTGACGCGGAGCACAGACCATGCCGATGCTTCGGGCCAACACGATTGCCTTTTACTATACAGTGGCGGGACGTGCCGCGCACTGTCCACCTGTGGTGCTGCTCCATGGAGCGGGCGGCTCACGACTTGACTGGCCGGTTGAACTGCGCCGTATGCCGGGCGTGCAGGTGTGGACGCTCGATCTGCCCGGCCATGGGCGGTCACCGGGGGCGGGGCACACGACAGTGGCCGGGTATGCGCGGGATGTGCAGGCGTTTCTGGATGCTGCGCAGATCGAGCGGGCTGTTGTGGTCGGGCACAGCATGGGCGGAGCCATTGCTCAGCAACTGGCGCTGGATCACCCGGAGCGTGTGGCTGGCCTGGTGCTGATCGCCACAGGCAGTAAATTGCCGGTCGAGCCGAGTTTGCCGGAGCGCGCTCTGGCAACATCCGCCGCAGCGATTCAGTGGGTGGTCGAACGCGCCTGGCATCCGGCAGCGTCCGCCGCACAGCTTGCCCTTGCCCGCGAGCGCCTGGCGCAGACTTCGCCCGTCGTCCTGCGCGGAGATTTCCTGGCCTGTCAGGCTTTCGATGTGCGGGGCAGGGAACACGAGATTGGGGTGCCCGTTTTGGTCATTGGCGCGGCAGAGGATCGCATGGTGCGCCCTGATTTCAGCGTCACGCTGGCCACACGAGTGCCGGGCGCGCGGCTGGTGATGATCGAAGGAGCCGGGCACATGGTGACGCTCGAACGTCCGACAGAGGTGGCACGCGCCATTATGGAGTGGTTGGGAGAGCAGCGATGGTGACACTCTTGCGAAGGGGCCTGGGAACGCTGCTGCGGAGCGGCAGTCGCGCTGCGCTGGAGATGGTTTTGCGGCATGGCGGGCGTACAGTCATCGAGTCCGCGCTGGAATCTGCTGCCGACGCCGTGCCCAAAGGCGAGCAAACATTCGTACAGGTCTTTCCGGTTGCGACCCCTCTGACTGTCTATGTGCGAGCTTCACACTGTCACCTGACGGTGCGTCAGCACTCGTTGCCCCGCGTGGAACTGAATGCCAACCTCAGCCGAGCTTTTGGTGTCGAATTGGCGACCGAGCAGGACGAGGCGGGCATCTATATCATTGCGCGGCGCAAACCGGTGGTGGGGACGGTGGCGCGGCTCGATCTCGTCCTGACGTTGCCGCCGACGGTACATCTGGCCTTTCATTTGACGCCGGGCGATGTCACCTTCGCCAATCTTGACGGCCTAGCTGAATTCGCGACAGACCGGATTTTCGCCCTTTCTTCCGACACTGGTGATGCATCCGCCAGCGCTGCCATATCGGACTGACACTTGTCAGCCGCGCGGCGTGATGGTACCCTTCGCACGGCTTCGCGAGAATCTGGCCTATAGCGGCGCGCGTCGCCTGCCGCAACCGCATATGACGGACAAGGGTGCACCGTGAGCAAACTCGTCATCGTCGAATCTCCCACCAAAGCACGCACTATCCGCGGTTTTTTGCCCGCTGACTATCAGGTTGAAGCCAGCATGGGGCATGTCCGCGATCTGCCTGCGTCGGCCAGCGAGATTCCGGCCAAAGTGAAGAACGAGGAATGGGCGCGCCTGGGGGTCAACGTCGTCCAGGACTTCGAGCCGCTCTATGTGATCTCCAAGGATAAGAAGAAGGTCATCAAGGCGCTGGCCGAAGCGCTGGACAAGGCCGAAGAGCTAATCCTGGCTACCGACGAAGATCGCGAGGGCGAAAGCATTGCCTGGCACCTGACGGAAGTGCTGCGGCCCAAAGTCCCTGTCAAGCGCATGGTGTTCCACGAAATCACCCAGGAAGCCATTCAACAGGCCATCAAGAATTGCCGCTCGATTGACAGCAAGCTGGTAGAGGCCCAGGAAACGCGGCGGATTCTCGACCGGCTGGTGGGGTACACCGTGTCGCCTCTGTTGTGGAAGAAGATCGCGCCTGGCCTTTCGGCGGGGCGTGTGCAATCCGCCGCAGTACGCCTGTTGGTGCAGCGCGAAGAGGAACGCCGCCGCTTTCGTTCTGGCGCATACTGGGACCTGAAAGCAACGTTATCTGCGCACGGTCAGACATTTGTGGCCCAACTGGTGGCGCTGAATGGCGTGCGCCTGGCAACCGGCAAGGACTTCGACGAAACGACCGGTAAAATTCCCCCCCGCAAGAAAGTGGTGCTGCTCGACGAAGCACAGGCTCAGGCACTGGCTCGCCGTCTGCAGGCGGGGCGTTGGGTCGTCACCGAGGTCAACGAGCGCGATCAGAGCCGCTCGCCCGCGCCGCCGTTCACCACCTCTACGTTGCAACAGGAGGCCAACCGCAAGCTGGGGCTTTCGGCGCAGCAGACAATGCGCATTGCCCAGCAACTCTACGAACGCGGCCTGATTACGTACATGCGCACGGATTCGGTGCACCTCTCGGCGCAGGCGCTGCGCACTATCCGGCAGCGTGTGGCGGAACAGTATGGGCCGGAGTACCTCAGCCGTGCGCCGCGTCAGTTCCGCACGCAGGCTAAGGGTGCTCAGGAGGCGCACGAGGCCATTCGTCCCGCCGGAGCGCAGATGCCTACCGCTGACGAACTGCGTCTCAGCGGGCAGGAATACGCTCTCTATGACTTGATCTGGAAACGCGCCATCGCTACGCAAATGGCCGAGGCCCAACTGCGCCTGACGACCGTGCAGATCGTGGTAGACAATGCGGAGTTTCGCGTGTCGGGCAGGCGCGTGTTGTTCCCTGGCTTCTTCCGCGCCTATGTAGAAGGGGCCGACGATCCCTCGGCGGCGCTGGATGACCAGGAGACGTTGCTACCCCCCCTGACCACCGGTGAAGAGGTGCGATGTACCGCTCTCGAACCCGTGCGACACGACACCAAGCCGCCCGCGCGTTACACCGACGCCACGCTGGTTAAGGCGCTGGAGAGCGAAGGCATCGGGCGACCGAGCACCTATGCCACGATCATCGGGACGATTCAGGAGCGCGGCTATGTGCGCAAGGTGGGCAAACAGTTGGTGCCGACTTTCACCGCCTTTGCCGTCAACTGTCTGCTGGAGCATCACTTCCCCAACCTGGTCGATCTGGACTTCACAGCGCAGATGGAGCGCGTGCTCGATGAAATCGCTGAGGGCAAGCAACAGGGTCGCCCCTATCTGCGTTCCTTTTACCTGGGCGAGCACGGACTGGCGCAACAGGTGAAGAGCAAGGAACAGGAGATTGATCCTCGTACCATCAATGCTCTGGAATTGAGCGAGTTGCGGGCACGTGTGCGCATTGGACGCTATGGGGCCTACCTGGAACAGGAGCGCAACGGCGAAACGGTGCGCGTGTCGCTGCCGGACACCCTCTCTCCCGCCGATCTCACACTGGACGAAGTCGAACGCCTGTTGCGCGAAAAGCAGGCGGGGCCAGCGCCTCTCGGTCACGATCCCAAAACCGGGCAGCCCATCTACGTGTTGCAAGGGCCGTATGGCCCCTATGTGCAACGCGGAGAGAACGGGGCGGATGTCAAGGGGAAAAAGCCCCAGAGGGTCTCGCTGCCCAAAGGGATATCGCCGGATTCGGTCACGCTCGAACAGGCGCTGGCTCTGCTCGATCTGCCGCGCGTTCTGGGCGCACACCCGGAGACAGGCGGGCCGGTCGAAGCGGGCATCGGGCGATTCGGGCCTTATGTGCGTCATAACGGGGAATATTGCTCGCTGGGCGCGGACGATGATGTGCTGACTGTCACGCTGGAACGCGCGCTGACGTTGCTGGCGCAGAAGAAGAGTCGGCGGACTGAACTGGTGCGTGAGCTGGGCGCTCATCCGGAGGATGGTCAGCCGGTCGGTCTGTATACCGGGCGGTATGGGGCGTTTGTCAAACATGGCAAGGTCAACGCGGGCGTGCCTAAAGATACTCCGCTGGACAGCGTGACTCTGGAGATGGCACTGGCACTGTTGGCGCAGAAGAAAGCCGCCCCCAAACCTCGCAAGAAGAAGAAAACGGGCACCTGAGGTCTCGCCGGCCTCGCGGGCAGAGACGAGGGCGTGCAAAATGTGTCAGACAGTCGCGCGGGGAAGGGGGCGAGGGCAACGAAGTCCGTCAGCGCCGGGTGGGGTGAGGTTGGCCAGAAAGTCACGCGATGCTCTGCTCACAGGTCTGCTGGTCCGTTTTGATACGATTACCCTGTGCACCCCCTATGCCCATTCGCCAGTGGCCCGGAAACGTGTTATGCTCTGAGCCGTCGAGGGGGTTGTACACGTCAGAGTGATGGGGAATCTCGGTTCATGCGCGTACTAGTCATCTCGGATATTCACGCCAACCTGGCTGCCTTCGAGGCGGTTCTCGAAGATGCCAGGGGACAATGGGAATTCGTGTGGTGCCTGGGCGATGTGGTCGGTTATGGCCCTGACCCTAATGAATGCTGTGAATTGCTGCGCAGTCTGCCGCATCTGTGCCTGGCAGGCAATCATGACTGGGCTGCGCTGGCTCGGCTGGATATTCGCACCTTCAATGCCGACGCCCGCCGCGCTGTCACGTGGACGCGCGAGACTCTGACGCCGGACAACCTGGCCTATCTAGCCGCATTGCCGACTACCTTTGTGCTGGGTGACTACACGCTGGCCCATGGTAGCCCGCGCGAGCCTGTGTGGGAATATATCCTCGATCCCCTGGTGGCTGCGCTCAACTTTCCGCACTTCGAGACGCCCTACTGTCTGGTCGGTCATACGCACACTCCCATCATTTATCAACTCACCGATCGCCAAGGCGATACCGAAGCCATCCAGCCTGTTTACCATCAACCGCGTTCGCTGAACGGGCATCGCCTGATCATCAATCCGGGCAGTGTGGGGCAACCGCGCGATTCTAACAAGGACGCTTCCTACGGCATTTTGCATGTGCAGGAAGCGATCTTCGAGCACCGGCGCGTGGCCTATCCGGTCTCGGTCACGCAGGAGAAAATGCGTCGTCTGGATATGCCAGAGCGTCTGATCGCTCGCCTGGAGCATGGCTGGTAGGGCGTGCGGACGGGCAGGCAGGTAAAGAAAAAAGCCGGTGAAAGTACCGGCCTTTTTGCTTGTGGACTGAGCGTCAGTTTTCCCGTTCGGTGACTGCGCCGTACATCCACCAGAACTCTGTCCGGGGATACACACGGCAGAGACGTTCATCAGCCAGGCACTCGCCTTCGCGGAGGATGCTTCGCAGACGCCGGTCAATTTCCTTGACGCGCGCATGAAGCTGACTGTTGAGAATCTCCAGGGCGCTGGCTTCTTGCACCAGGTGATGAATGATGGTGCGTTTTTCGGCCTGCACAGGGTAGTTGAGGGCACAGACGGACAGGTCTTCTTCACAGTCGGTCAGGAATAGCTCAAAAGCGTGCACGCGCGATTCCAGCTCGCGCTTTAGTTTCTGCTCGTAATGCACGGCCCACTGCGCCCGCGCCAACTCAAACTGCGCGCGCGCCCCCTGCACCTGCAGTTGCTGTTCTGAGGTCAGGCGATCGCCTAGCCGTTCTAGCCGGTAAAGCCGCAGGAGCAACCCTCCCAGCGTCAGCTTGGGCAGGTCACCGGCCACATGACCGTAAAGCTCGTCTTCGTACAGCCACGGCGTCAGGTGTGCGGTCATCTCCACCAGGCTGCGGACATCACGATCCAGATCGAAGGCCAGTTTAGGAGCAGGACGGCTCATCGGTTGCTGCCTTTTAAACCAGGTGGCGCTCACTTGTAGCGCTTGATCTGCCGGTAATTGGGATTGCCCTGGATGTTTTGGATGCGCTGCTCGGCGTCTCGGACGTACCATTGAGTGACCATATTGCCATCCGGATCGACGTAAGAGATAGACGGGGCGAAGCCCAGGATTTCCTTGATGCCGAGCAACAGGGCATTGATGTCATCTGCCGGGCGGGTGATGAGGGTGAAGTAGTCACCTGGCACCCATTCAATGGCTACCGGTCTGCCGCGCCACTCGCCTTCCATGCGGAAGGGAGGTTCGGCCCGCACGCAGTCGAGATAGAGCGAAGCGATGCGGTGATTCCAGAACGTGTGGTTGACGCGCTCTTCGATCAGATAGGGACGGTGTTCCGGTTCGCTGTAGAACCAGGTGCTCGCATTGGTCGCCATCAAGTGTATTTGCCTCCTGTCGGACTACGGACGCGGGCACAATCATACACCAAACAGCGTACTCTGACGACCCTGTGGGGCATGGGCAGGCAGGGGGAGTGCATCAAACCGCTTGCCGCTTTACCTCACCCCCAGCCTCGCTACGCTCGGCGAGGCGCGCCAGCGCCGAGTGGGGTGAGGTCAACAATTGCGCTGGGCGGTTTTGATGCGATCGCCCCGCTGTTGACACAATTTTTTTTGACACACAGGCCCAAAGATGCGAACCTTGACGAGTGGCGGAGAGTATTTATGGTGTAACGATCGAACGTTTCAGTCTCGTTGGGGAAGTGTGATGAGCGAGTACGCCTGGTTGGGGGTGATCGTCAGCTCGTTTGTTTCGACGCTGGCGTTGGCCTCTTATGTCGTCATGGCCTTGCCCTATTTCGACAACATGCCCTACCTTACAGATTTGCGCCATGACATGCGCAAGGCTGTCCTGGCCGGGTTGATCGCCTTCGCCGTCTTTTTTGTTATTTTCTATCTGGGTGCCCTTTACCTGGACGAAAGCACCAGCGGCCCGCTGCTGCTGATGTCCGCCTTCGTTATCGGCCTGCCTCTCAGTCTGTTGCTTGGCTCAGAGACCTGGGATCGTTACAATGCGCGTGGCATGAACACCGTCCCTGGGTTACAGGCGGTGGTGGTAGCTACAGGCATCGGCCTCGCGGAAATCGTCGCCTTCACCCTTGCTTTCATTGGCTTTCTGCAATTGACCTAGGCGCTCTGGCCGCTGCGGCTATTCTCCAGGCCAGAGCACGGTGATTCCCCCATGTTGCAGGGTGAATCGCTCTTCGACCAGTTGGTCACTGCCCGAATCGAAATCTGAATAGGAAATTTCGCTGATCCAGGCGTTGCGCAGTACCCAGCGCCGTGTTTCGCGCCCTTCGTCCAGGGCGACAATATGCACCTCGCGCATGACCTTGCCGGTGGGGTTCGCCAGAGTGTCGCGTACCCAGCGGTTGAAAGGCAGGTTCGGGTCGCGCTGCACCATCTTGGCAATGACGACCGGTTTGTTGGTCAATGAGGAAGGGAGGGGAATCAGGCCCCAAAAGGTCTTGAGCGGCTGAATGCTGTATGGGGTTAACCCTCTGACGCTGAACACTCCGGATACCAGGACGCCGTCCAGCCACACCTGGAACTCGTTAGCTGCCAGGCTATCGAGCGCGTGCAAGGCAATGTGGTGTGCAGGGGACACTGTAGCCATGGTCTTTGCTCCTTAGTACCTTGTTGTCTGCGACCAGTATACAGCAGACATACAGTTCGCCAAATGACGCGGGCGACCGAGAGCGAGGCGTCACAGGGAGCAGGCGCTCAGCGACCGTGGGGCAGGCGCGTTGTAAGGGTATGGCAACGGTTGTACAATCGGGCACATAATGGGGGTATAGCTGATGTCCCCGTTTTGCCTGTTGTTGAGGAAAGGGTTGGGGAGATGCGCAATGTGACAGTTCGCCTGCTGTTCTTATTGGTGATGGTGGTCGTTCTCGGCTCGGCATGCAGCCTGAGCACTGGCGACAGAGAAGGGCCAGAGTCAGGGGGGCAGCCAACCGCGCCACCGACCATCACCCCACCATTCACGCGGACACCGATCCCGACTTTCACTCCCTTCCCCACGTTCACGCCGGGTGGCGGGGTGTTCATTCAGCCTACGGCTACGCGCATTGTGCTAGCCCCTACCTTCACGCCATTCGTGCCCGTGTTCACCTGGACACCTCTGGCGACGGCACTGCCCTATGACGTGCGCATCTCTTATCCAGTGGACGGCAGTCAGGTGGCGGGCTATATCACAGTGGTGGGTAGCGCCAGCCATCCGCGCTTCCTGCAATATGCGCTGGAGTGGGGACCCGATCCCAACCCTGGCAATCTGTGGTATCCGCTGATGAGTCCGCGCAATCAGAGCGTGCTCAACGGCGGCCTGGGGGCGTGGAACACGACGGCGATTCCTGATGGAGTCTATCAACTGCGGCTGCATGTCTGGTTGAACGACGGCACAGAAACGTTCGACATCGCGACGGGCGTGCGCATCTCCAACCGAGCGCCAACAGCGGTACCCTCGCTGACTCCCACACCACGCCCCAACCGCGCGCCGGTCATTGACCCGATTGCCAGCCAGGAGGTGAACGCCGGAGCTTCGCTCGACATCACCGTGCGAGCTACCGATCCGGATGGCGATGTGGTCAATCTCTTTGTGGCGTCGAGCAATCCGTCGGTGGCCGGAGTACAGGTCATCAGCGCCACGCAGATTCGCGTGACCGGTGTCACAGCAGGCACGGCGACCATCTCTGTGACCGGTAACGACAACCGCGGCGGATTGACGACGACGGCTTTCATTGTGACCGTGCGGGGTCTGAACCGCGCGCCGACTCTCAGCCCGATCCTGGAGCAGCGTGTTGAGGTAGGGCGCACTGCCGACGTGACCATTTCGGCCTCCGATCCGGATGGCGATCCGCTGACGGTGCAGGCGGACTCCGATAACACGGGCATTGTCTTGGCGACCGTGCTCGGCCCGACGGCTGTGCGCCTGACCGGTGTGGCCGAAGGGACAGCCAATGTGACAGTTACGGTCAACGATGGCAAGGGCGGCGTCATCCGCACCACGTTCATGGTGCGTGTAGGCCGGCCCAATCTGGCCCCGATCGTGGGCACGATCCCGGCGCAAACGTTGGCCGTGGGCGATACGGTGAATGTGTCCTACGTTGCCAGCGATCCGGACGGCGATCCCATGACGCAAACAGCTACCTCGGATACACCGGGGGTCGTGACTGCGGCGGTCAGCACGCCGGGCACCATTCGCCTGACGGCAGTGGCCGCTGGCTCGGCCACGGTGACATTGTCGCTCGATGATGGTCGCAATCCACCTACCATTACCACTTTCCCGGTGACGGTGGTAGTGGGCAACGTCGCGCCGACGATCAACCCCATTGCTCCGCAAACAATGAGCGTGGGCGAAACGCGCGATGTGGCCTTTGTGGCTGTCGATCCAGAGGGCGATCCGCTCAGTCAGAATGTGAGTTCGGACAACACAGGTGTGGTCACGGCGAGCATCAGCGCGCCCGGCACGATCCGGCTGAATGCGGTCGGGGCGGGCACAGCTACGGTCACGCTGACAGTGAACGATGGGCACAATCCGGCGGTCAGTGCGGCGTTCACTGTGTCGGTAACGGCCATCAACCTGCCGCCTGCCGTTGAAACGATCTTCCCGCAAACCCTGGGCGTGGGCGATACGCTCGACGTGCCTTACACAGCGGTTGATCCCGACGGCGACGCGCTCTCTGTCTCGGTGAGCGTGGACAATCCGGCGGTGGTCAGCGCCAGCCTGGGTGCTGCTAACGTAGTCACCCTGACTGGCCTGGGCGCTGGTTCGGCCACAGTCACACTCTCGGTGGAGGATGGCACGAATCCGCCGGTGACCATGCCTTTCACGGTCACGGTGGTGGCCAATGGGCCGCCCATTGTTGCCCCGATTGCGGGTCAGACGCTGAGTATGGGAGAGGCGCGCGATGTGCCCTACGTGGCCAGCGATCCCGAAGGCGACCCGTTGACGGCGACGGTGAGCGTGGACAACCCGGCGGTGGTGGCGGCGGTGAACGTGCCGGGCACGATCACGCTGAGCGCTCTCGGCGCGGGCACGGCGACGGTGACGCTATCGGTGAGCGATGGGGTCAACGCGCCGGTCAGCGCCGCCTTCACGGTGACGGTCAGCGCGCCCAACGCCAGTCCGGTTTTCGCGGCTTTGACGGACCAGGCTCTCAACGTCGGGGAAAGCCGCGCGGTGCCAGTGTCTGTCTCCGATCCAGATGGCGATCCAGTGAGCCTATCCGCAGCGTCGGACAACCCTGGCGTGGCGACGGCTGTAGCGAGTGGGCCGGCAGAGGTGGTGATCACTGGCATCACGCCGGGCACGGCGACCGTGTTGTTGGATGCTAACGATGGGCGCGGTGGGTTTGCTTCGGCCAGCTTCGCGGTCACGGTGACTGGCGTGAACAACGCGCCGATCATCCAGCCCATCGGCGATCAGTCGCTCTCGGTGGGTGAACAGATCGCAATCGCTGTGTCTATCAGCGATCTGGATGGCGACCCGCTGGTAGTTTCGGCCATTGCGCAGAATCCTGCGGTGGTGTTTGTCGAAGTGATTGGCACGACGACGATCAATCTGCAGGGGCAGGCAGCGGGCGTTACCACAGTTGAGGTCTATGCGGACGACGGGCAGGGCGGCGTCACCACGGCGAGCTTCGCGGTGACGGTCTCCAGTGTGCAACCGTCCTTTGACCTGATGGCCTATCCGGTGGTGCCGCAACTCTCGCCGAGCAGTGCGCGCATGTTGAGTCAGCTCTACAGCAGCGCGGTGATCAACTTCGGCACGCAGGGCGGCGTGTTCGCCAAGGTGGGCGACGACCCCATGGACAGCCCCAACTTCATGGCTCCATTCGCCACGGGCACGTACAGCCTGGGCGGTGCCTATGCCGATCTGCAGGGCACGATCGACTTCTACGCGGCTACGCCCGTCCGTCCGGCGCTTGATCCAACCATCAACAGCTTCAATGTGAACAGTGAGGCAGCCGGGCCGGACTTCGGCGTGGACACGCTCGCTGAACCCGCGCCCGCAGGTGGCCCGTGCGATGCGGTCGGAGGTGGCTCGCGGCTGGCGTGCGAGTATCAGCTATCGCGGCCCAGCATCGCCCTGATCAGCTTTAGCGCGGCGAACGTCGTTTACCTGCCGCCAGAGCAGTTCCGCAGCGAGTTACAGACGCTGGTCTTTGAGAGCATGAGCAACTACGGCGTGATCCCGGTACTGGCTACCATCCCGGCGGGCGGCGGGTATACCACTGAGCAGCTTGCCGAGTACAACCGGGCTATCGTCGAGGTGGCTGTGGAAGCTGAGGTGCCGCTGTGGAACCTGTGGCGGGCCATGCAGGAGCGCGGGGTGAGCGACCCCTTCAGCGTTGCACCCGAAGGCCCGGCGGTGTTCAGTGACGCGGCGCTGACCTACGGCTACAATGTGCGCAACCTGACCGCCCTGCAGACGCTCAAGGCAGTGCGCGAGGCGGTAGGGATCAACTGAACTCTGGCCGTTCCTGACTGAAGCCACCTCCCGCCCGGTTTGTACAGACCAGCGGGGGGTGGTTATGTTTTGCTCAGCGCTCGGCGTCGGGCAGGGTGATATGGGGAAGTGTATCGTCGTCGCTGGGCATTTCTGGCAGGCTCATCTCGCGCGTCTTATCTGCCAGGGGATCGACGTCGGTCCAGTTGGGCAGCAACCGCCAGTAGAGTGGCCCCTCAGTATGAGGCAGCGGCTTGAAAGGCAGCGGGCGTGCCTGCAGCGCCGACAGGTCAGTGGGGCGTCCGCTGGTAGAGCGGCGGAAATAGTAGTAGCGGTAAATGTGCGCCCCATCAGTCGCCGCAAAGGCTGGTTCGTGACTTTGCAGGCGCACATAGGCCCCCGCGCTGGCGATCAGGGCTACGTCCAGCAAAGCGGCATCCAACGCCAGCGCCTCAGTGGGGAAAATGAAGCACAAAGGTTGATCGTCGCGCATGAGTTCGCGCCGCGACTTGTAGGCGGGCAAGACCCGTCCGCGGCGCACTAGTGGCAGACGGCGGCTCAACAGAGAACCAGGTACGAGGGCCACGTCAGTTGCTTCTGACTTGCGCCACTCGCGGGCTTTGTGATAGCCGCCAGTGCCTGTTTCCACGACCTGATAGAGCCGGTTGTTCGCCCAGAAGAGCGTGCCTGCTGGCAAGCGCGCCGTGTCAACCTCTGGGAGACTTTCCAGATAGCGCCAGGTTGTTTGATCCACCACTGTCCCACCCTGATCTGGTCAAAGCATGGACTGCTGTATACCATAATCATACAACATTCTGGCGCTGTGAAAGTTGCGTGCGCAGGCACAGCCGGGCCTTTCGCCCACATCAGGGGAGTTAAGCGATGCGAAAAGCGATCGGGTTGGCGCTGATGCTGATGCTGGTCGGCGTGCTGGTGGCTTGTGAGGATTCGGGGGCGGTTGGCAAAGGCGACCTGACAATCGTTGTGGAGGTGGACGGCGAACGTCTGGTGTACCGTTACGACCGTCTGATTTCGGTGGGGCAGTTCTTGCAAGAGATTGGCGTCACCCTGGGGGAGTATGACGAGGTTAACCCCCTGCTGCAGACTCAGTTGCGCGACGGGATGACCATCACCGTCACCCGGGTGGTGCAACGCCAGGAATGCGAGAACGAAGAGATTCCCCCAGGGACTGAGCGGCAGTTCACGCAAAGCCTGCCTCCCAACGAAGAGCGTATCGAACAAACCGGCGAGCCGGGCATCCTGCAGGTGTGTTATCGCATCACCGAGAGGGAAGGCGTGGAGGCCAGCCGCGTCGAGATCAGCCGTATCGTCATCAAAGAGCCGCGCAACGAGATCATCTGGGTAGGCAAAGAACCGCCTCAGACGCTGGTGCCGATTGACGGCGCTCTGGCGTTCATTTCTAATGGTCAGGCCTGGATCATCGAGGGGAACACAGCCAATCTGAATCCACTGACCGACGCGGCAGACCTGGACGGGCGTGTGTTCGATCTTTCCGCGGACGGGCGACGCCTGCTCTTCACCCGGCGCACAGCCGATCCCAGCGATCCGGAATTTTCCAATGAACTATGGGCTATCCTTGACACAGCGGCACCGTTCCCCCGCGCGGTGCAACTGGTGCCGGAAGATGTGCGCTATGCGCAATGGATTTCTGGCCAGAACGGAGTGGCGCTCAGCTATTCCACGGCCAGCCCGGCCAACGAGGGGGCAGGCTGGCGCGCCTATAATGACCTGTACGTGATGCAGATTGATCCAGTCACTGGCGAGGCGCTCTCGCAGGGGTTTCGGGAGATCATCCCGGCCAATGCCCTGGGCATCTACGCCTACTGGGGGCGGCGCTTCGCCTGGTCACCGGACGGTGAGCACGTTGCCTGGGCCAATGCCGATGGTGTCGGCATAGTAGACCTGGAGAAAGGCGAGTTCGTGACCCTGCTCACTTTTCCCGAATACGCTCCGCTACTGGAGCGTTTTCAGGGAGGCGCGGTGTGGGTGCCGACGCTCTCCTGGTCGGACGACGGGCACCTGATCACCATCGTGCACGGCCCGCCCTATGCTGGCGAAGCGCCGCAGGACAGCATCATCTTCGATCTGGCTGTGCTCAATGTGGAGACCAATCTCCAGGTCAACCCCTTCGTGCCGCGGGCGGGCATCTGGGCCAGCCCGACTTACTCGCCGACTATCCAGGGGGTAGGGGGAGCGCCGGAGTACCTGATAGCGTATTTCAAAGCGCGCGAGCCGCTCAACAGCCCTGGGACGCAATATGATCTGGTGGTGGTAGACCGCGATGGCAGCAACGCTCGCGTGGTATTCCCTGGCCCTGATCGCCCCGGTTTCCGCCCCGATCCGGAAGACGGCATCGCCTGGAGTCCGACTGGCCAGCAGATCGCTGTCGTCTACCAGGGCAATCTGTGGATCATTGACCTGAAGACCGAGCAATCCTATCAGCTTACCAGCGATGGGCAAGCTGGACGTCCGCGGTGGTCAAGGCAATGATGAAGGTGCGCTGGATTGTCTTCTGGGCCTGCCTGGTGGCGCTGACCGGCAGCCTGGTGGGGGCGTGGAGCACCGCCCGGCAACGCGCTGAAGCCTTGCGTGGCTGGGAACTGGCGACTGAAACTCAGGACCTGCCCTATCGCCTGCCGCTGGCAGGGGTCAACGTCGAGCTGACGCAATACACACCGGAGGAGCTATCCGCCGAACTGAAGCGCATCGCGGCGGCGGGATTCACCTGGGTGCGCCAGCCATTTCTGTGGTCGGCCATTGAGCCGGAGCGCGGACAGTGGGTGTGGGATACCTACGATGCTCTGGTCGCGGCGGTCGCGGCGCACGAAGAGCTGGAGCTGATCGCTGTGCTGGATGGCACGCCCCCCTGGGCGCGGCATGAACTCGCGCCGGAACATCCCTTCGCCCCTCCCGCCAGCGTGAGCGAGTATGGGCGCTTTGCGGGGGCGGTGGCCGAACGTTACGCCGGGCAGATTGACTACTATCAGGTCTGGGACGAGCCGAATCTCAAGCTGCACTGGGGCGGTCTCGATCCGCGACCGGCCCATTACGCGGCCATGCTGCGCGAAGCCTACACGGCCGTCCATGCTGCCGACGCAACGGCGATGGTGATCGCTGCCGGTCTGGCCCCGACGATCGAAACCGGGCCAGACAACCTGAGCGACGTGCTCTTTCTGAGCGCGCTATACGATCTGGGAGCGGGGGCTTATTTCGACGCGGCGGCGGGCAAGCCCTATGGCTTCGACACCGGGCCGGACGACCGGCGGGTGGACGAGGGCGTGCTCAACTTTTCGCGCCTGATCTTGCTGCGCGAGGTGATGGTAAGACACGGCGACGGCCACAAGCCTCTGTGGGGCAGTCACTTCGGCTGGAATACCTTGCCGGAGGACTGGCGCGGCCCACCATCAATCTGGGGGAGCGTTTCCGCTGAAGAACAGTTGCGTTTTACGCAGGAAGCCTATGCCCGCGCTAGTCGCGAGTGGCCCTGGTTGGGCGGACTGATCCTGCAACACTGGCAGCCGGACGTTCCCGCTGACGATCCGTTGCAGGGGTTCGCCATCGCGCCGCGGCTCGACGACTGGCTGGCCGCTGGTTTTCGCCTGGGCATTCCGGCGCTGATCCCTGGCCGCTATCCGGCGCAAGCGCACTATGTCGAATACGCGGGGGCATGGCGCTTCAGCGAACTGGGGGCGGATGCCAGGCCGGTGCTGACGACGGCGGACGGCGCGCCCGTAGAAAACCGCATCACTGTTCGCTTCAGCGGCACGGAGTTTGCCCTGGCGCTGCGCCGCGACGATTATCTCGCCTATCTGTCGGTGTGGGTGGACGGTCGCCCGGCCAATGCGCTACCGCGTAACCGGCAAGGAGAAGCGTTTGTCGTGCTCACCTCGCCGGACCGGGAGCCAGAAATGACCCTGGTGCGTGTGGCCAGTGGGCTGAACGACGACGTGCACGTGGCGGAGATCGTACACCGGCCAGCGCTCGGAGATGATCGCTGGCCTATCGCCGGTTTCGCGGTGGCCGTTGCTCCCGATACTTCCCGCTACGCGCGCGCGTTTACCCTCTGCGGGGTAGTCGGTGGACTGACGGCGCTAGGGCTGATCCTGACCGCGTTGCGTCTGCCCTGGGGGCAATTGTCTGTCCCGGCTCCGCAGACTTTCCGGCGTTTTCTGGAGTGGTTGCTGGGCCTGGCGGCATCGTTCATTGTGCTGTTGGGGACGTTGCTCACCTGGGGCGAGACGATCCCCACTCTGCTGAGGCGCGATCCGCCCGCCTTGGCGCTGACGATTCTGACGGCGGGGCTGGCCTCGCTCTCGCCGGTTTTTGTGCTCACGCTGGTGGCACTGGCCATCCTGTTCGTGCTGATCTACAACCGGCCCCTGCTGGGGCTGATGCTGATCCTGTTCTGGTCGGCCTTCTTCATCTCCACCCTCGATCTGCTATTCAAAGCATTTGCCACCGTCGAGGTGTACTTCGCCCTGACCGTATTGGCCCTGGGCGTACAGGCCCTGGTGCAGTGGGCACGGCAACATCAGCAACAACAGCGCGTGAGGTTGACCCTGTCTCTGGATCGGCTGGACGGGCTGGTGCTGGCCTTTGCGGCGTTGGGTATTGTCTCGCTCAGTTGGTCGGCGTTTCCGTCGCCGGCGCTGCGACAACTGCGGGTGGTGGTGCTGGAACCCGCCGCCTTTTACTTCCTGATCCGCTGGATGCGCTTGGAGCGCCGCGATTTGTTCTGGCTGGCTGATACGTTGCTGCTCACTGGAACGGCGATCGCGGTCGTCGGGCTGTACCTGTACGTCACTGGGCAGTCGGTGGTAGAGGCGGAAAATGGCGCGCGGCGGCTGATCAGCATTTACGGATCGCCCAATGGGGTAGGGCTATATCTGGGACGGTGCCTGCCATTTGCCCTGGCCTATGTGCTGGTGGAGGCGCGCGGCTCGTGGCGCTGGCTGTTCGGCGCGCTCAGCGGGGTGGTGATGCTGCTGGCCGTCCTGCTGAGCCAGAGTCGGGGCGCGATCTTGCTGGGTCTACCTGCGGCGTTGGTAGTGACGCTGGTCTTTTGGCGCGGTCGCCGCGCGGTGACACTGGCCGCGGGAGCGCTGGTCGGTGTACTGGTGGTGCTGGTGCCGCTGTCCATGGTCTTGCCGCGCCTGGCGGACTTGTTCGGCAGCACGGCGACTTTTCGGCGGCATCTGTGGTACAGTTCCCTGCAACTGATTGCAGAGCGTCCCCTAACCGGCGTGGGGCTGGATCAATTTCTGTACTGGTACCGCAGCCGCTATCTGTTGCCGGAAGCCTGGCAGGAGCCGAATCTGTCTATCCCGCACAATATTTTGCTCAATCACTGGGTTAACCTGGGTATCCTGGGCGTGTTGCTGGGAATTGCCCTCCAGGTCGTGTATTGGCGGCGATTGTGGCATCTGCGACGGAGGGGCGATCCTGCTCTGCTGATACTGGTATTGGGGTTGGCGGGTAGCATGGCTGATTTCCTGGCGCACGGGCTGGTGGACGTGAGCTACTTCGCCATCAACCTGGCCTTTGTGTTCTTTCTGTCGCTGGCTATGCTGCAGTGGCTTACAAGGGAAACGTCCGTCTTCTCTGTGCAGACAGAAGCGCATTCAGGAGGCAGGTCAGCGTGAAAGCGACAATCAACGGAGTGACGGTCGAACTGGTACAGGGGGACATCACCGATCTCGACGTGGACGCGATCGTCAACGCAGCCAATTCACAACTCATCCTGGGCACGGGGGTAGCAGGCGCAATCCGGCAGAAGGGCGGGCCGAGCATCCAGGAAGAGTGTCTCAGAATCGGCTACTGCGAAGTTGGCGACGCGGTCATCACCGGCGGCGGGCAGTTGAAGGCGCGCCATGTGATCCATGCCGTCGGGCCGCGCATGGGCGAGGGCAGCGAGGCGGGCAAACTGGCCAGCGCGGTGCGCGCCAGCCTGCGGCTGGCCGAGAAACACGGCCTGCACAGTATCGCCTTGCCGGCGATCTCTACCGGTGTGTTCGGCTATCCGCTGGAAAGCTGTGCCGACGTGATGCTCCGCGTCATCTTCGACTATACCTTTGAGGAGCTGATGCATCTGCGGCACGTGATCGTCTGCCTCTACGATCATCACGCCTATCAGGTCTTTGCTGCGGAATTCGCCCGCAAGCTGACCGACTTGCAGGCAGAACAGGACTGATCAGGGAGCGCGAGGAACGCTGCCCTGTTATGACTGCTGTACACTGTTAGATCTGGGCAGAGCAGGGGGCCGATGGCCACTCCTAGAGGCTGATGAGCCAGTCCAGAGCCTCCTGTACGGTGGTGAACACCATGGAGCGGATGCCCAGGTCGTAGCTCGCCTGTACCACGCTCATGATATCGGCCTTCCCCTCAAACGATTGGGGGACGACGATCGCCCAGTACTTCCAGCCTGCCTTGGCTGTGCGGGGTGCCCAATCGGTAATCTGGTACTGCACGTCTTCCGGTGCAAGTCCGTGGTTCTGGCGCTCGTCGGATAGCCATTTGGTGACTCCGTAACGCCTGAGGAAATTGGTACCGGCGTTGAGCGCTGCCCGCAATTCTGAGCTGGGCATGGCTTTGTGGAATGTGTGGTGGACGATCTTGGCCTCTGGGTGGTAAATCACACTGATATAGTCGCTGTTGTAAATGGTATAGGCGATCTCGGTCATGAAGTTCACCCCGTAAATGAAATGAAGTGAAATACATTCTCCCTTAATAGAAAGCAATTCTGGCGAGGCTGTCAACCATCTGTTGTGAATTCTTCACAAGTCCGATGCAAATAGCAAATAGAAGTCCCCTTTCCTCGCTCCGCGCCAGGAAAGGGGACGCGGATGGGTAAGACGGTTAGAGTTCTAGAGACTCCTGAGCCACAATTCCGCTTTCTCCACGTCGGTGAAGACCATCACCCGCACGCCCAGGTTGTAGCAGAGTTCGACCATGCGGACCATGTCCAGCCGACCTGAGAGGTCTTCGGGCACAACCAAGGCCCAGTACTTCCAACCTGCTTTCACCGTGCGCACTCCCCAGTCCGAAAGCGCGTATTCGTAGGATTCTGGCGAAAGCGCGGTGTTCTTGCGGTCGTCGGAGAGCCATTTGGTCGCGCCGTAGCGTGCCAGTGCTTCGGTGCCCGCGTCTGTTGCCGCTGTTAATATTGGAAAAGGAACTGTCTTGTGGATAGTGTGGTGAATGATTTTGGTATCAGGATGGTAGACTACGGTGATGTATTCACTATCGAAAATGATTTCGGCCATGATATTCCTCCCCCTGTCAATGGCCTGTGCACTGATGCACACATTCTCTTCTCTATAGAACCCTCCTCTAACAGAATTGTCAAACCATTTTTATAAACTTTTCATATGTTAGAAGGAAATTTCACACAACACCGATACCGTATGTTTTGAGAAGCCCTGATCGGCAGGTTTACCTCATCCCTAAGCTCACTCTCCATGTGCGAAGTGGTTTGATACTGCACTTACCCTCCTGCGAGAAAGAGGGGCCGGGAGTGAGGCTTTCAAACGGTCTCCGAGTGGGGTGGCTCACGTAATAGAAGGCGGTTCGCTCTTGGCGCGAGACAGTTTTGTGGTACACTTCCGCCGGTAATCGCGGCGACAGGTAACAGCCGAAAGTGGTTTCGTATGCGCATATTGATCACTGGGGCGGCGGGCTTCCTGGGGTCTCATCTGTGCGACCGATTCCTGGCCGAAGGACACCAGGTGATCGGCATGGACAATTTGCTCACCGGTAGCGTGGACAACATCGCGCATCTGGCAGGCAACGAGAACTTCCTGTTCATCAGGCATGATGTCACCAACTTCATTTATCTGCCCGGCCCGCTGGACGCGGTGCTTCATTTTGCCTCGCCGGCCAGTCCCATTGACTATCTGACGTATCCTATTCAGACGTTGAAAGTAGGCGCGCTGGGGACGCACAATGCGCTGGGCGTTGCCAAGGACAAGGGGGCGCGTTTTCTGCTGGCGTCCACGTCTGAGGTGTACGGCGATCCGCTGGTGCATCCACAGCGAGAAGACTATGTGGGCAACGTGGATGCGATCGGCCCACGCGGTGTCTATGATGAGGCCAAACGCTTCGCTGAGGCGATGACAATGGCCTATCACCGCACACATGGTGTAGACACGCGCATCGCCCGCATCTTCAATACCTACGGCCCGCGCATGCGCCTGGACGATGGACGTGTGGTGCCTAATTTCATCGGGCAGGCGTTGCGCGGCGAACCGTTGACCGTCTATGGCGACGGCTCGCAGACGCGCAGCTTCTGCTATGTATCCGACCTGATCGAGGGCATCTACCGGCTGTTGATGTCCGATTACACCGAGCCGGTGAACATCGGCAACCCCAGCGAGATGACTATTCGGCAGCTCGCAGAACTGATCAACGAGATGACGGGCAACCCGTCAGGAATCGTCCTGAAACCGGAACGGCGGATCAAGGGCGATCCGCAGACCCGGCAACCCGACATCACGCGGGCGCGCACAGTGCTGGGCTGGGCGCCGCGGGTTGACCTGTACGAGGGACTTCGCGAGACCATAGCCTACTTCCGGAAACGGGTGTGAACGGGACTGCACTGCACACAGGCGTACACACAGCGTTACCCGCCTGGAAGTGGCTGTTAGCCGCTCTCGTGGTGGGCGCGCTGGTGGCGCTGTTGCCATTGCCAGTCAGCGGCCTGTTCCTGGCAGGTGGCCTGGTGATGATGGCGCTGTTCCTGGAGCCGGCGCTGGCCGTGATCGCGATGTTGGCAGTTGCCCCGCTCAAAGCTCTGATCGAGACCGAAACCTCCACCGGGTGGCCTTTCGATGTGGGGCAGATAGCGTTGCTGTTGACGGCGGTTGTGTGGGGACTCTGGCGCATCAGTCATGCCCAATTACGGGCGCGGCCTCCTGCCTGGGTGCTCGTCCCCCTGCTGATCCTGTCGCTCGGTTTCGCGCCTTCTCTGTGGAGCGCGGTTTCCGTCAGCGCGGGCGTGGTCGAGTGGGCCAAGTGGGGAGCTGTTATCCTGCTGGTCCTGATTGTTCGCGATCTGGCTGGGGCAGGTCGCGGCGAGTGGATCGCCTTTGGGGTAGTCTGGGCAGCAATCTTGCAGGCGGTGCTGGGCATCTATCAGTTCTACGGCGGCTCTGGCGCGGCGCACCTGTGGATTGACGAGTTTCGTCACTTCCGGGCATTTGGCACCTTCGGACAGCCGAATCCTTTCAGCGCTCTCATGGGACTGGTGTTGCCTCTGGCGTTGGGCCTGGCATGGGGCTATGCGGGACGGGCATGGCGCACCCGATGGGGCAGCGATCCTTCGCGGGCACGCCTGGACGGGGCGCGTGCGCTGTGGTACGGCGGCTGTGCACTGCTGCTGTTGGCCGGGCTGATCGCTTCCTGGGGGCGCGGGGCCTGGCTCGGTTTTGGCGTGGCGCTGATCACAATGGTATTCTTTGCGCCGCGTCGCCGCTGGCTGGGGGTGGTGCTGATCGCTGCCCTCACTGCCGGGGCGCTGGGTATGTGGGGCAGCGGCATGTTGCCCCCAGCGGTGCAGGCGCGCCTGGAGAGTGCCTTCGCCGATCTCCGGGGCTGGCGCGATGTGCGCGGCGCACCGCTCAATGATGCCAACTATGCCACGCTGGAACGGCTGGCGCACTGGCAGGCGGCCATCAATATGGCCAGCGCTCACCCCTGGACGGGGGTAGGGTTGGGCAACTACGAAGTGGTCTACGCCGGATATGCTCTACCCCGCTGGCCGCTGGCCCTGGGGCACGCTCACAACGATTATCTCAATATCCTGGCGGAGACCGGATTGGTGGGCGTGACCGGGTACGTGCTCGGCTGGGCGCTGATTGTGCTTGGCACGATACGTGCACTGCGGCAGACCGACCCCTTAAAACGCGGCATTTTGATCGGTTTGCTGGGTACCTGGGCGCATTTTCTGGCGCATAGCCTGGTGGACAAGCTCACCGTTAACAATTTGTTCCTGCACTTGGGAGTCATGCTGGGATTGCTGGCCTGGGCCAGCGAGGATGCAGCACGCGCTTCGTTGAGGGATAATGTTCATGCGCATGGTGACTTCTAACACGACTGATCGGGCCGTACGGCGACACTATGGGGGGATAGCGAACGTGCTTGTGCGCTGGAACCGGTTGCTGGCGAAGATCAGCCAGCGTGTAGGTGGGGCAAAGGCCCGTGAAGTCGAGCGTTTTCTCAAGTTCGCTACGGTGGGAGCACTGGGGGCGGTCATTGACTTCGGCGTGCTGAATCTGCTTCAGGCGACGATTCTGCATCCGGACCCACCACACATCACGCTGAAAGTAGCCCTGGCGACTGGCACAGCGTTTGTCTCGGCGGTCACCAGTAATTTCATCTGGAATCGCTACTGGACATATCCGGACTCGCGCTCGCGTTCGGTGCGGCGGCAGTGGCTGCAATTCTTCATTGTCAGTATCATAGGGTTAGCTTTCCGGTTGGTGTGGGTGCGCACTCTATACAACCCGTTTGGGCATTTCGGGGCGGATGTGCTGCGCTCGGTGGGGGTCGTCGCGACGATGACGGATGCGGCAGCGCGTCGCCTGGGCACCAATATCGCGCAGTTCTTCGCTGTATGGATCGTCATGGTGTGGAATTTCTTCGCCAACCGCTATTGGACGTATAACGACGTGGAGTAGAGTACCATGAGCGCGCGCATCCTGATCGTAGACGACGATGTGTTGCTGTGCGATCTGGTGCGCATGGCGCTCGAACGCGCCGGTTTCGCCGTTGAGAGTGCGCATTCGGCGGCGGAAGCGCTGGAAAAGCTCAGGGTTCAGCCAGTCGAGCTGGTGCTGCTCGACGTGATGATGACCGACATCAACGGTTTCGATATGCTGCGACGCATGAAGAGCGACCCCGCTCTGGCCACTATTCCAGTGGTGTTCCTCTCTGCGCGGGTCGAGGCGATCGCGCAGCAGACCGGGCTGGAAGCCGGGGCGGTTGATTATCTCCCCAAGCCCATCAGCCAGATAGCACTGGTTGAGCGTATCCAGGCCATCCTGGCGAAGCATTCGTAGCTTTCCAGTCATGACTGCCATTGGCATAGACTACACCGCGGCCTACGAACAGGGTGCAGGTATTGGGCGTTATGTGCGCGAACTGGTGCGCGCCCTGGCAGCGCAGGACCCGTCTACGCCATATCGCCTGTTTGTAGCCGGAGCGAGCCTGCGGCAGCTACCACCGGTGCCCGGCCCGAATTTTTGCTGGCGGCCCACCCGTGTCACGCCGTTGTGGTTTGCCCGGCTGTGGCATCGCCTGCAACTCCCTCTGCCAGTGGAAGTCTTCACCGGGCGGGTGCGCCTTTTCCACGCCACCGATTTCACCCTGCCGCCAACGTTGCCGGGCACGCGCACTCTGCTCACCGTCCACGATCTGTCATTTGTGCGCGCCCCGGAGACGACAACCCCTGTCCTCAAGGCTTACCTGGACGCTGTGGTGCCGCGTTCGGTGAGACGGGCCACCCATGTGCTGGCCGATTCGCAGGCGACCAAAGGTGATCTGGTCGCGCTATATGACACGCCCGCCGAAAAGATCACGGTGCTGGTAGGCGGGGTGCAGCCGGAATTCAGGCCGGTGAGCGATCCCGTGGCGCGGGCGGCAGCCCGCGAGCGTTACCATATCCCCCCCAACCCCTACATTTTCTCTGTGGGCACGGTGCAACCGCGCAAGAACTACGCCCGCCTGATCGCTGCCCTGGCCGCGCTGGGGTCGGCTTACGAAGACGTGCATCTGGTGATCGCCGGTGGGCGTGGCTGGCTGGAAGGGCCGATCTATCAGGCGGTGCGCGATCACGGTCTGGAGCAGCGGGTGCACTTCATCGGCTTCGCCCGCGATGAAGACCTGCCCGCTCTATATTCGGATGCAGCGTGTTTGGCCTATCCCTCGCTCTACGAAGGGATCGGCTTGCCGGTGCTGGAGGCGATGGCGTGCGGCACGCCTGTGCTCACCTCGGCCATTTCGTCATTGCCGGAGGTGGCCGGTGACGCGGCGATTCTGGTTGACCCCTACAACGTGGATGCCATTGCGGACGGCCTGCGCCGTTTGCTGGACGATGCGGCTCTGCGAACTGAACTGATCGCGCGCGGATTCCAGCAGGCAGCAAAGTTCACCTGGGAAGGGGCCGCAACACAGCTTCTGGCGATTTACCGGCAGATGCTACAATAGGGCCAGTCGAATGAGGCATGGGAGGGGATATGAGTCTGCCATCGTCTTCTTCAACACGACCAGTATTTATCTACGATACGCGCGGCGACTGGCACGCTAGCAAAGTGGGTGACTATTTGTTCAACACGCGCGGCGAATATGTAGGTTTTGTCGAAGGCGGCGAGGTCTATAAGCGCGACGGCGAGTGGATCGGTCGTCTGAGCCGTGATGGGCGCATCCTGCGCAAGCGTAATGAACGACGTCGCCCCTTTCACGCGCACCCGCCCGCAGCACCAGCGCGACCAGAGCGTTTGCCCGCGCGCGCACCCCTGCCACCGATGATGGCCGAACTGGACTTCAGCACGGTGGACGTGCTGGACGAAGACCCGGATATTTTCAAGCGCATCTCCGACTTGCGGCCCGATATGGACTGAAGGCAGGGGCAACGGTGGACAACGTTCCGCTAGAGGGCAAGCGCATCGCCGATTCGCGGGTCGTGCTGAACATGCTGATGAATCCAGAGCACGCCAACGCGCTCGGCAATGTACACGGCGGCGTCATCATGAAGCTGGTTGACGAGGCGGGAGGACTGGCAGCCATGCGCCATTCGCGCTCGCCTGTTGTCACCGTGGCCATAGACTCGATGACGTTCGAAGAACCCATCTTCGTGGGCAACCTGGTGACGTTGACGGCAGAACTGACTTACACAGGGCGCACTTCGATGGAAGTATGTGTGCGTGTGGAGGCCGAGGACCCGCTCACCGGTTCGCGCGTGCATACCAACACGGCACATCTGGTCTATGTGGCCATTGATCGGCAGGGGCGTCCGCGCCCGGTGCCACCGCTGCTCGTCGAGACTCCCGAAGAGCGCTTGCGCTTTCAGCAGGCGCAAGAACGACAACGGGTGCGCAAGGAACGTCATCGTCGTGAGCAGGGGTTGAGCAGGTCAGGTGATGATCTGCCGGAGGAGGGATAAAAGCGGTGTCTACCCTGTTGCCCGATCTGACCAGAGGCGCGCAATCCTCGCGGTTGTTGGAGATGCTCAACGAGGCAGGGGCGCGCCGTGTATTGCGCGAACCCGCGCCTGATCTTGGCCTGGCGGAGCACCTGCCTTTTCCCTTCCTGGCCATGGTGGGGCAGCTCGAAATGCGCATGGCGCTGCTGCTGGCGGTGATCAACCCGGCGGTCGGCGGCGTGCTGCTCATTGGGCCGCGCGGCACAGGTAAGACGACCTGTGTGCGTAGCCTGGCCGATTTGCTGCCGTACATCGAAGTCAGCGCGTGCCCGGAAGGGTGCCTGCCGACAGACGTAGACGCCCAAGGCAACCTGGACGTATGCCTGGACTGTCAACGCAAGCTGGCGGCGGGCGAGTCCATCACCCGCTACGAAGCGGTGAAGCTGATCGAATTGCCGCTGAACGCTCGCCTGGAGGATGTGGTGGGCGGGATCAACGAGCGAATCGCTGTGCAGCAAGGGCGCGTGCGGCTGGAAAAAGGTATCCTGGCCCGCGCCGATCAGAACCTGCTGTATATTGACGAAGTCAATCTGCTCGACGACATGATTGTAGACGCTATCCTCGACGCTGCGGCACAGGGTAGCTACACCGTCCGGCGCGGGCCGATGGTGGGCACCTACCGCTCGCGCTTCGTGCTCATTGGTTCGATGAACCCGGAAGAGGGGCGGTTGCGCCCGCAGATCATGGATCGCTTTGGGCTGCGGGTGTGGGTGCAGGGGCTGACCGACCCGGCGGAGCGTTACGAGGTTTACCGGCGTGTACGTCGCTACCAGGCCAACAAGCGGCGCTTCCTGGCCGAATGGGCCGCAGTGACGGCAGAGGCACGTGAAGAAGTGGCGCTGGCTCGCGAACTGCTCAAGCAGACCGAACTGAGTGAAGAAGCGGTCAAAGTCGGGCTGGGGCTGGTGTCCGCGCTGGGCATAGATTCGCACCGCGCTGAATACACCATGTTCGAGGCGGCGCGGGCCCATGCCGCGGCGGACGGGCGCGACGTAGCAGGGGTGGACGATATCCGCGCGGTAGCAACGATGGCCCTGCGTCAGCGCCGAAGTGAGTTCATGATCGAGTACTTCCGACAGCAGTCGCAGGAAGACGCGACGATTGTGCAGCAACTCGATCAGTTGACCCGGCGGGTGCGATCATGAGGGGAAACGGGCCTGGCTGGTGGTTGGCGCTGGTGGCGCTGACCCTGGCGCTGCTGTGCTACTACCTGCCGTGGTATAGCCATGCGACGGCGGCGTTCACCCTGCACGCCTACGATCTGGCCGAGTGGGCGAGTTTGCACCCGGCAGTACGGTCCGAAGCCCCTGTCTTGTGGACGAGTTTCCTGCTGCGCCTGCCACAGGTGACGCTCATATGGGCGGCGGCGTTGCTGGCTAACGGTGGGCGCGACCCGCGCCTGCGAACGGTGTTGCGGGGAGTCGCTCTGCTGGTGGCGTTGCGCTTCCTGCCGCCACGCGAGTTTCTGAGCGCTGCGTCTGGCGATCCCAACTACCGGCAGATGGCTGTGCTCACTGGTCTGGGGCTGGCGGGGATATTGCTCGCCATACTGGCATGGCGGTTGCCGGAGTGCTGGCAGAGATGGGCTGCCGCTGTGATTCTGCTGGCTGGCGCAATCGCGGGATGGTGGGGGCTGACACACATTCGCCCTTTGCTGGATAATTTCCAGGTCGAGGCCAGGGTTGGCTACGGGGTGCTGGGCTATACACTGTTCTGTCTGGCCGCAACGGGGACTCTGCTGCGCGGGAACATTCAGGCGCTCTTTCAGGGGGGCGCAAACAAAAAAGGCGGTTGACAGGTGTCAATCGCCTCCTTGAATGACTCCAGGCGGTTGATTTAGCCGCCCATTTTCTCTTCGATATACTTGATGGCGTCGCCGACGGTCTGGATGGTCTGCGCTTCTTCGTCGGAAATCTCGCCGCCAAATTCGTCTTCGAACGCCATGATCAGTTCTACTAGGTCGAGGGAGTCGGCCTCCAGGTCTTCACGGAACCGCGCGTCGGGCGTGACTTTCTCCCTGTCGACTCCCAACAGCTCGACAATAATATCGGTCACGCGCTCCTGAGTGGTAGCCATCTTTCGTTACCTCCTAGTGTGTGGCTTGGGAATTGGCGAGCCGGGCACTGCATATTCTACCCGAAGTATGCCGTGTCGCACAGTCAGTTGGTATATTCTGTGCAGAGCGTCAAGTCTACACGGTCTATCTGTTGCTGTCCAGTGCTGCCCAGCCGTGTACACACCTAAGGAACACCAACATATGCCGGAAGTTACGTCCGCTGCCGACACGGGACGGCGCAAAGACGATCACATTCGTATCAACCTGGAGGAAAACGTTCAGTTTCCGCGCCTGACGACCGGCCTGGAAAAGCTGCACTTCATGCATCAAGCTGTGCCGGAACTTGACCTGCAGGCGGTAGATACCAGCACTGTCTTCCTGGGCAAAACACTGCGCAGCCCCTTGCTGATCTCGTCTATGACTGGGGGCACGGATCGGGCGGGACAGATCAATATGACCCTGGCCGAGGCCGCGCAGAACGCGGGCGTGGCCATGGGACTGGGATCGCTGCGCGTGGCGCTGGAAGACCCGGCGGTGGCGGCAACGTTCCAGGTGCGACGGGTTGCGCCAGATATTCTGCTCTTTGCCAACCTGGGAGCGGTGCAGCTCAACTATGGTTTTGGCGTTGACCATTGCCAGCGGGCCGTGGAACTGGCGCAGGCGGACGCGCTGATTCTGCACCTCAACGCGCTACAGGAAGCGGTACAACCAGAAGGGGATGGCCGTTTCACTGGCCTGCTGGCTCGCATCGAGGAAGTGTGCAGCGCGCTGGACGTACCTGTGATCGCCAAGGAAGTCGGTTGGGGCATCTCGCCGCAGGCAGCACGACAGTTGGCCGACGCGGGCGTGGCGGTCATTGATGTCGCCGGGGCAGGGGGTACTTCCTGGACGGAAGTGGAGTATCATCGTGCGCCGACCATTCATCACGCCCGCGTGGCGCGCGCCTTCGCCGATTGGGGTATTCCCACTGCGGACAGCATCCGCTACGTCCGCGAAGCGGTGCCCGGCCTGCCAATCATCGCCAGCGGCGGTCTGCGTGACGGCGTTGATGTGGCCAAGTGCATTGCGCTGGGGGCCGAACTGGGGGGCCTGGCCGGGCCGTTTCTCAAGGCGGCGGTG